>MDTB01210290.1_pt1 | contig 97731 bp, 94 predicted proteins | sample 811161 | NCBI WGS metagenome assembly MDTB01 (sample SAMN05326650, study PRJNA326480) | marine metagenome | isolation source: seawater | place: Mediterranean Sea | collected 2009
TACTGGTGGAGAGGGTTGGATTCGAACCAACGTAAGCTAAGCTAACAGATTTACAGTCTGCCTCCTTTAACCACTCGGACACCCCTCCGACCGAACCCTTTATTATCTTTTAATCAGACTTTTATGTCAATAATTAGGTAAGTAATGATGTGATTTTTTTTCTATTGTTGAACTATCATTAATTTGAGTATTTGTTTCATTTTCGTTTAAGAAATATTCATCGTTTCTTATAACCAAAAAATCTAAAGTTTTTTTTGTTTTTTCCTCTTTGTAAGAAATCCGAACAGGAAGAAAATTATCAGCCGGGTCGAGCCAAAAGGTCATCACTCCTGGGCGTCTACTTTCAATAACAGTGCTTTTAATTTTAATAGCCTCAACAATTATACCTCCGGGCAATACTATTTCTTCAGGTAAGTCTGCCGTAAGCCTTAATTCCTTTAATTTTTTTCTATTAAAAACAAAAAATGATGACAATTTATTAAACTCAATACGAGAAGTTTGAGCTGATAACCAAGCCAGTTGAAAAATAAGACTTAAAGGGTCATGAAGAGGGGTATTCACATAAATCAATGATTGTTTAGTAGAAGAGAAAAATAGCGTTTTTTTAAAATTATCTCTTTTCACATAACTTTGTCCTCTCCTAGGCGTGTTTTCTTTGTACAAATTTGGCGAAAATCCATTTTGAGAAGTTAATTCCCCTGAGCTCTCAAAAATTAAAGGTTTTTTTACAAAAATAGAGGCCCATCCAATTACATTAGCAACCAACTTAATATTGTATTTATGACTATCTGGATAAACTACCTCAAGGTAACCGTTGCCAATCGGTGTTGAATCTAAGCGATATTCACCATAAAAAGCTAATATTGACAGTCTTCCTGCCACAGGCACAGTGCTTGCTGTATCTATTTCCGTATTGACTGGACCTTGAAAGTTGGTCTTAGGTTGTCTCTTTTTTGGGTTTTGAATTTTATTTGAACTTATGCGTTCATCAATAATGTCTGGCTTTGTTAGAAAGTTTGGGGGTGATTTTTCATTAATTTTAGTTAACACATTTTTTTTTGGACTTTTTGGGGTTGGAGGTAACTCAATTTTATTTTTCTTTGACTCAGGTGGTGTATTAGTAAATTTGAGATACATAGGCTCCTGAAAGTTATCTATTGTTGAGTTTTGAGAACTCTCAAAAGAGACAAGTATAAAAATCATCAAAACGTGCATAATCAGCACAGCTAGTAAAGAAAAAAATAGTAATTTTTTATTCACAACAATTGTGTAATCATATAGATTGAGATTAATTTATAATTTTGACCCAATTTTCTTTTAAAAATGCCAAAAAAACCTACAGAATTTGATTTTAGTTTATTGACTCCGCCTTGGCTTGATTTCAAAAAAAAATCTAATTCAAGAGAATCTTCATCTAACAAAAGTATTGAAGAATTAGATATGAAAATTAAAGAACTAAAGTCAGTTGAACAATGGTTAAATTTAAACTTGGGAATATTACAATCAACCATCCAAGGTCTTGAAGTGCAAAAGAACACTATTATTGCACTAACAAGCATTAACAAAACAAGCGCGAAAACCCAAAGTGGAACTGAAAATAAGAGCACCAATGAAGACATTTCTAATATTATGGCAAATGCAACATCACTCTGGTGGAGTAATGTTGAGGAACAAATGGAGAAATTTCTTAACAATAACAGAGACAGCGATAGTGAGACTGAAAAAACTCAACCAATAAGAAAAAGAAAAAGAAAACCTAATTCCACTGTTGAGAGAAACCAAAAATAGGTGGTTTATTCGGAATGTGATTTTGACTTCATAACCCTAAATCATGAGGGATTATGGTTGAGAGAAGGGACTTAGGTTGATATTGTAAGTTAATGAAACAATTATATTTATTATGAAAAATTACAAAATCTTGTCAATAACGTTTGCATTTCTATCATTTAATTGTTCTTTTTTATATGCAGAGAATAATGTTAATAAGACTGATGGTGAATTAAAAACTTGTTCTAATCTGCTAAATATAGAATTTCCAAAATTACAGGACGACACCCTGAAAAGTTTGTGTGATTATGAGGGTGACGTTTTATTAGTTGTGAACACAGCCAGCTTCTGTGGTTTCACTAAGCAGTACAAGGGTCTAGAAGAATTGCATGAAAAATATAAAAGTCGAGGTTTAACAATCTTAGGATTCCCATCTAATGATTTTGGAAACCAAGAACCCGGATCTAACAAGGAAATTGCAGATTTTTGTGAAAATACCTATGGTGTTAAATTTCCAATGTTTGCAAAATCTAAGGTTAAAGGACCAGAAGCCAACAAGCTATTCCTAGATTTAGCAGCAAAATCTGAACAACCTCGTTGGAATTTTCATAAGTACCTAATAGACAGAAATGGTAGATTTGTGAGAAGTTATTCTAGTTTTACTTCCCCAAAGAGCAGAAAACTAGTCAAAGATATTGAGAAACTTCTTATTCCTTCCACATAACAAAAAGTAATATTTACAATGAAAAAGGACAACTAATGAACGCGCCCGAGCAATTTTCTTCAGCGCCACTTCCAGATGTTCAATCAGAGGCTGATGAAAGATCTATTGAAATACAAAGAGTTGGAATTCGAGGTCTTAAACATCCAGTTATTGTTTTTACACCTGACGGAAATCAGAATTCAATTGCTACAGTAGACATGACAGTCAAATTGAAATCCTCTGTCAAAGGTACTCACATGTCTAGATTTGTTGAGGTTTTTCAGAACCACCAGCTTGCCACTTCAACTACATCCCTAATTGAACTTGGTAACAAAATGTTAAAAAGACTTGAAGCTGGTTCAGGTTGGTTAAAAATACAATTTCCGTACTTTATTAATAAAACAGCTCCTGTGTCCGGGGTTAAAAGTTTGATGGATTACGATGTAACCTGGGAGTTAGAAGCAAGCCTGGAAAAACGCTCTAACCCTTCGCTTAAAGTTGTTGTCCCGGTAACTAGTTTGTGCCCATGCTCAAAAAATATTTCAGAATACGGGGCTCATAACCAACGTTCACATATATCAATAAGTGTTGATATTTATGACCCCGATTTACAGATTGACGAGATAATTGTCTTAGCTGAAAAATCAGCCTCTTGTGAATTATGGGGTTTACTTAAAAGACCTGATGAGAAATTTGTCACTGAGACAGCTTACGATAATCCCAAATTTGTTGAGGATTTAGTTAGAGATGTCGCTTTATCTCTGGAAAAATTAATAGAAAATAGAAGGATAACTGGCTACTCTGTTGAATCCGAAAATTTTGAATCAATTCATAATCATTCAGCATTTGCTCGAATCGATAAAAGAAATTCCCATAAAACAATCTAATTTGAATGAATTCGGAAAAAACAATCGCCGTTGTTGGCAGCGGGATAGCAGGAGTCTCAACAGCTTGGCATGTTGACCCTTCCATAAAAGTTTTCGTTTTGGAACAAAGTTCGAGATTAGGTGGCCACACTCATACACACACACTTCAAATTGAGGACAAAATTGTAGATGTTGACAGTGGGTTTATTGTTTTTAATAAGACAAATTATCCAAATTTTATTGAATGGTTAAAAAAGCTTGACGTACGTTGGACAAAATCCAACATGTCGTTTTCTTTTTCTCTTGATAACGGAAAGTTTGAATGGTCTGGTAAAAATTTAGGTGCAGTTTTTGCACAAAAGAGGAATATTATTTCGCCTGGATTTTATTACATGCTTTATGAAATAAATAGGTTTAACAACCTCGCTAAAAAAATATCTATCAACCCAGATCTTATAGGAAACGTCAACATAAAGAAGTTCTTATCTGCGGAAAATTTTGATGAGCGCTTCTGTAAGTACTATATTTTCCCGATGGCATCAGCTATATGGTCAACACCTGAAAATAAAATCTTAAATTTTCCTGCACTTAATCTTATAAATTTTTTTAACAATCATGGTCTATTGAACTTTTCAAACCACTTTGATTGGTTCTCAATCTTGGGGGGGAGTAAAACATACCTTAATAAGTTTTTAGATTATTCAGAAAATAGAAAAGAAAATAATATTCACATACTTAAAAATCATAAGGTAGAAACTGTTAGGTTTTTAAGAGATAAAAATAATTTAGAAAAAATAAAAATCACTGGGTTTGATAAAAAAAATTCTAATGGTTTTGAGTTAAGCGTTGACGGTGTTGTTTTATCTTGCCATTCAAACCAATCGGCAAAAATATTGAGAGAAAATGAACAGAATCACACGATATTAGATAAAATTAAATATCAAAAGAATACTGCCGTTTTGCATTGTGATGAATCACAAATGCCGATAAGAAAAAGAGTATGGTCGGCTTGGAACTACATTTCTAAATCCCAAGAGAATAACGAAAGCGAATCATTAAACGTTAGCTACTGGATGAACAGTCTTCAGAAGCTCAATACTACAAAAAATATTTTCGTAACACTGAATGCTAGTAACAGAATTGATCCAAAAAAAATATATAAAGAAATGATTTATGAGCATCCGCTATTTACCCTCGAATCTATTGATGCTCGATCCAGACTTCATGATATTCAAGGTAAAAATAATCGCTGGTTTGCCGGCGCATGGCTGGGGTATGGTTTTCATGAAGATGGTTTTGTCTCAGGTAAAAAGGTCGCGGAAATGATAAACGATAAATTTATTTCAGATAATGAATAATTTAGAAAAAAATAGTGTCAAATTCTTTTTTTCAAGAGTTTTTCACAAGAGGTTAAGGCCAAAAATTCACGAGTTCAAATACAATAATATCTATCTCTCTGTTCCAATTCGTTCTTACTATAATCATAAAAAAAAGGGAAATATCTTTTTTGGCTTAAACAGATTTTCCTTAATTTCAATTAATGACAGTGATCATGGTGATGGATCTCCATTAAATTTATGGATAGAAAAAATTCTTAATAAATCCAAAATTAATGGAGTTGACGGTGAAATTTGGCTTTCTACCTTTCCCAAAGTTTTAAGATTTGGTTTTAAACCGGTGAGTTTCTGGTTTTGTGAAAACAAAAGTAAGAATACTGTAGCAATAATTGTGGAAGTCAACAATACTTTTGGAGAAAGGGAGATTTATGTATTGTCTCCAAAAGAAAATGAATGTTTTATTGCCAACGGTCAAACTACTACTCTAGAAAAAAAATTTTATGTCTCACCCTTTATAGAAATAACAGGCAATTATAGTTTTAGATTTTTTAGGAATTCTTCTGATCTTACGAGGGAAACTTCAAGAATTGAACTAATTGACGAAAACGGACCTCTAATAATCACTGCCATTAGTGGAGAAACGATTAAATCTCGTTCATCTTGCTTTAAATTAACTTTAGTTTACTTTTTTTTATTGCCGCTTTTAACCATTGCCAGAATTCACTGGCAAGCATTTAAACTGTGGTTAAAAGGAATTAAATTAGTCTCGAGAAAAGCTTAACGAAAATATGATCAAATTGATCTCTTCTTTTTTTAAATTCATAAAAATTGGTAATGATAAAAAAGCCGGTATACGCGTTAAATTTATCCTCAAGTTGTTGAGAGAAATCAAGTATGGTGAATTAAAACTAGTGACTCCTGAAGGTGAGAATTTTATCTTTAGCGGTTCAGAAAATCCTGACCTCATCAAAGCTGACTTAACTTTATTCAGTTGGGATGCTATAAACGCAACCTTTACAAAAGGTGACGTTGGTTTTGGGGAAGCCTTTATGAAAGATCAGTGGTCTTCAAGCAATCTGACCAATTTGTTTGAACTGATTTCTCTAAACAGCGAAGTTTTAAACAACTTAATTCATGGAAGGAAATTACTTTTATTATATGAGTGGTTTTCTCACAGACTTAAATTTAATTCTAAAATAAACGCAAAATCTAACATAAGAGCACATTATGATCTAAGTAATTCTTTCTATGGACTTTTTCTTGATCCATCAATGACTTACTCATCCGCGTTTTACGGTGCCAACGAAAAATTAACACTCGAAGAAGCTCAGAAAAAAAAATATCAACAAGTCATTTCAATCTTTCAGAATTTTGAAAAGAATTCTAGAATTTTAGAAATTGGATGCGGTTGGGGGGGGTTTGCAAAACTACTTTTGAGAGAAACTTCAGCAAATTATTTAGGAATAACACTATCAAAAAATCAATACGATTATGTTAGCCAACAAATTATTAATGAAGATAATAGAGAGCGTGCAAATTTTCAGATGCTTGATTACCGTAATGTGGATGGAAATTTTGATGGAATAGTTTCGATAGAAATGTTTGAAGCAGTCGGTGAAGCATACTGGTCAAAATACTTTCAAACTATTAAAAATAGTTTAAAACCCAAAGGAAAAGCTTTAATTCAAACAATTTTAATAAATGAAAGTAAATATAAAAAATACAAAAAAGGAGTTGATTTTATCCAGACATACGTTTTTCCTGGGGGAATGTTAGCTTGTGAGAGTGTTTTTAAAAATGAGATTAAAGAGGCAGAACTCAAAATTATCAATGAACTTTGGTTCAGTTTAGATTATGCGAAAACTCTTCAAAACTGGCAAATTTTATTTGAGAAAAACATCAGAAAAATAGAAGAATTAGGACTTAATAAAAAGTTTTGCAATATGTGGAGGTTCTACTTGGCTTATTGTGAAGCAGGTTTCAAAACTGGCGACTTAGAGGTTGTCCAATTTACCTTGGAAAATTAAATGGCTTGGAGATTATTCATAGTTTTGTTTTTTAGCTTTACCCATAGCATTGTAACCAATGCAACAACAAACACTTTTCATCATGATTTTAAAAGTAAGGAATGGTTCTCTACTATAGATGAAAAATCTATTCTTATTGGGTCTGGAAAACTTTATTTTTTTGGAATTGAACTTTATGAGGCAGCTTTTATTTCCTCTTCTGAAACCAACGGTGAAAATCTATTTGATAATAGTTTTGCACTATCAATAAAATACTCAAAAAACTTCAGTAAAAAAGGGGTTGCAGATAGAAGCAGTAAAGAAATATTTAAATTAAATATTTGTAATGAGAATGAGTTAAGAGAATGGCACATTTGGATGCTCGAAAATTTACCTGAGATTAAAAAAAATGATGTATTGACAGCGATCTACCTTCCTGAAACTGGTATGAAGTTGTATCACAATGACATTTTAATAGCTGTAAATGATGATACTAGTTTTGCTAAAGCTTTTTTCTCTATATGGCTCAGTCAAGACACATCAGAACCAGGGTTGAGGGAAAAACTTATTGGTATCAAGAAATAATGCAATTTTCCAAAAAGGTGGTTTTTGAGTATGGTTTTCCAGGATTTTTGTTTTCCTTTATTGCATTACCACTTTTTATGGTTACCCCAATTATTTATGAGAGTAGTAATGGTCTCTCACTAGGCCTAATTGGCTTGATTCTCATGATAGTGAGATTTTCAGATGCCATTACCGACCCTATTATTGGAAGATTAATAGATAAAACAACTAATCACAGGTTTTTAAAATGGATTATTCCATCAGTAATTACGATGGCTTTAAGTTTTTTTTGTTTAATGAATCCCCCTGACAATTCTGTTAGTTTTTTTCAAACTATTATTTGGTTTTCAGGTTTTCTTTTTTTGGTTTCAATTGCAAACGGGGCTGCTTTACTTACATATCAAAGTTGGGTAATAAGTATTACGTCTTCACCCAAGCAACAAATTCGATTTGTTTCCAGTAGAGAAATGTTCACCCTATTTGGTGTTGTATTTGCATCCTATCTCGCAACACAAGGGCTATATTTTGAAATGTCAGTAGTAGTTCTTATATGTTGTTTTTTTTCTGTTTTATTTGTATTTTCTTTATCTTCAATAAAAATATTACCTCCGAAAATAACAAGCAAGAGTATTTCGTTCTATGATGTTTTTTCTAAACATACTAGAGTTATGTTTCTTGTTTTTGGTTTAAATGCGTTGGCTAATTCAATACCTGCGCTTTTATTTATTTTTTTTGTGAAAGATGTACTAAATTTAGAAAATGAGGCTGCTGGATTACTTCTAATAGCTTATTTTGTTTCAGCAATCTTTAGTATGCCTATTTGGACGGGTAGAATCAACTCTCACGGCCCCACTCTGATTTGGTGCTTTGCGATTTTGCTATCGGTTGCTGGATTTTTAGGAACCCTTTTTTTAGGTACAGGTGATTTTTTATATTTTTTAATAATTTGTGTCATAACTGGGTTTTGTCTTGGCGCGGAGTTGCTGTGCCCACCAATGATTCTGGCTAACAAAATAGATGATCTTGGTCACCGAGGACATTTAGAATCGAGTTATTTTGGAGTACTGAATTTATTTATAAAACTTTCTTTAGCTTTTGCATCTGGGACCATTTTACCTGCATTGTCACTCTATGGATACTCGACTACCGAAGTCTCATCTAAATTTTCTTTAACAGTTTTACATTTTTTCTATGCTGGTATTCCGTGTATCTTAAAATTAATTTGCGTCCTTGGTGTGTACAAATTTTTTTTAATTAATAAACTTTCAAAGGATTATGATGAAAATATCCATTAAACTCACGATTGCTTTACTGATAACAACCTGTATTCAAAGTTGTGCTGTTCAAAATTTAGATGATTACTCCATTGAGCAACCAAGTTTTGAATTAGATAAGTTTTTCAATGGCAACACTACCGGATGGGGTATTGTTCAAGACAGATCCGGTAGTGTTACAAGGCGTTTTGTTGTAGAAATTGTTGGTAAATTTAACGGTGATAAAGGAACACTTGACGAGCAGTTTAAGTGGTCCAATGGTGATACAGAGGAGAGAATTTGGAGGTTAGAAAAGGTCAGTGATGATCAATGGATTGGATATGCTGATGATGTGGTAGGAAAGGCTATAGGAAAAACTGCAGGAAATGCACTCAAATGGGAATACACTCTTAGCCTCAAATTAGATGAGGGTTCTATAAACGTAAAATTTGACGACTGGATGTATTTAGTCGATGAAAAGGTATTGATGAACAAAGCTAAGTTTTCAAAATTTGGTTTATTTCTTGGTGAAGTCACCTTGGCATTTATTAAAACTGAAAATTTATGAACATAAGAAAAATCTTCACCACATTTGGTGCTCTCAATCCTCCCTTTTCCGATATTGATAAAAGAAATATTTTGGTTATTGGAGCTTCAAGCGGTATCGGTCTTGCCGTTGCAAAATTATTAGTTAAAAGTGGTGCCAAAGTATATGTCTCTGCTAGGAGAGGTTATTTGTTAGAGAAACATTTTAAGAAAACTGAAATCTTTCAGACTGACGTTACTAAAACAAAAGAAATTGACAAATTATTTGAAGAAATTAAAAGTAAAAATCTTAACATTGACTCAGTTTTTTGGTGTCCTGGAATTTATACTCCGATGAATTTTAAAAGTTTTGATATCACAGCTGCTGAACAAACAGTTCATACAAATTTCTTATGTATCTTCAAACCCTTTTCATTAATGATTAACTATTGGATCAACAACAAAAAACACTTTTCAAATAAATCTATTCATTGGATCTGGATTTCAAGCGTAGCAGGATATAAAGGCCTTCCGGGCTCAGTTGCTTACGGACCAAGTAAGTCAGCTATGAATAATCTTGCTGAGTCCAGTTACACAGAGTTAAAACCCCACGACATCAACATTACTTTGGTATGTCCTGGTTTTGTGCATTCGAGACTTACAAAAAAGAATACCTTTAAAATGCCGGCTATAATTTCTCCAGAGGAAGCGGCTTTAAGCATATTGAAAGGATTAAAACAAGGTAAATTCGAAATACATTTTCCAAAAAGATTTACTATAGTACTTAAGTTAATAGAACTTTTGCCATACTGGATTTATTTCAGAATAATCAAAAAATTACAATAAGTGTTGAAAACCATGAATAGCGAATTTATTAATGAATTTGTCACGAAAATAAATTGCCTAAAATTAGAAAATTTAGATGATTTCATGTCCTTTTATTCACAAAATTGTATTTTTTCGGATCCATTTCACTCAACATCAGGTAAAAACAATATTAAGAATATTTACAAATCAATGTTTAAAAATTTAGTTACACCCCGATTTGAGGATCTTAAAGTTTTTTCCTCAGAATCTGAATTGATGATCAAGTGGATGTTCTCTTTTAGGAAATCTGTTGAGGATGAAAGCATAAAAATTCCTGGGGTTAGCTGTCTAGTTTTAAATAATGAGAATTTAATCTCAGTTCACCAGGACTTGTGGGATGGAAGTGAGCTTCTAGCGGCTTACTTCCCGATCAGTATTCCTATTAATTGGGCAAAAACAAGAGTTAGAAAAAATTTATAGTAATTTACCGTACTTTATCCATTAGAAGTGTTTACAATTAAATTAATGAAAACTATAAGTTCAAAAGAAATGCTATACCCCGAGCTTTTTAGAGCATTCGAGAGGGTGAGGTGGAGCCTAGAAGATGATATCCCGTGGCAAAAATTTGATTCCAACAAACTAACGGATGATCAAGCTTTAACCATTAAAATGAACGCTATTACAGAATGGGCTGCATTGCCAGCTACTGAGATGTTTCTTAGGGATAACAAGCATGACAGTGATTTCTCAGCTTTTATGTCTGTTTGGTTTTATGAGGAACAGAAACACAGTTTGGTATTAATGGAATATTTGAGGAGGTTTTGTCCTCACCTTGTTCCTTCAGAGGAAGAGCTTCATGCAGTAAGATTTGATTTTGATCCAGCCCCTGCTCTTGAAACACTTATGTTACATTTTTGCGGTGAAATTAGATTAAATCATTGGTACCGATGTGCCGCACAGTGGCACACTGAGCCTGTAATAAAATTAATCTATGAAACCATTGCAAAGGATGAGGCTAGACATGGTGGAGCATATTTGCGTTACATGAAAAAAGCCATATCTCAAATTGGCGACGGAGCTCAAGCAGCATTTTCAAAAATTGGGGTTTTAATGGCATCGGCTCATCGAACTGCAAAAGCTCTACATCCAACAAATCTTCATGTTAACGAAAAGCTTTTCCCTAATGACACAGTTCAAAGTCGCTTACCTGAGCCTGGTTGGCTTGAGCACTGGTTAGACAAACAAATAAAATTTGATTTAGACTGGGAGAAAAAAGTTGCTGAAAGAATATTACATAATCTTTCACTACTTTTCGGCCAGTCATTCTCAAGCGTCAAAGATCTTAATCTTTTTAGAAAAAAAATTAACAGCAAAATAAAAGAAAAGAATCAATAAATAATTAATTTTTTTTCATTTTTTCATTAATTAGATATAAACCCTCAAAAATAACCCAAGGAAAGTTCAGTACCTCAGTGTCATTTTTACAATAAAAATTATAAGCTTCAATCCAGTCATTGGATGACCCACCATGAGCTACCACTGTACCATTATTAAAATTACCAAATGAGACTTGGCATAACGATACTCCTGATTTGATAGCATCTATTGTATTTTTTGGATAATGTGACAAGTTGCCTTTTTTAGTTTTGTTAAAGTTAATAAATTCCATATCAGATAACATCTTAGTGAATCCGGGAATGATCATTCCCCCTTTGAGTTCATATATATAATTTCTCGATGAAATTTTTTTCCAAAAGATTCTATCAATGACAGTTGCAGTTCCTGCAGAGACGAGAAATATTTCACTTGAATTTTTGTTTAAGTTAGCAACAGGAGGGTCAATATGTGCTAGTCCCACTAGTGCTGCCCAACGATCAGATCCAATTTTGTTGGGAGAATCATAACTACACTTTACGGTAATGATTTTTCCTTTTGATTCAAATATCATCTTTCCAGATTTAGGAGCTAAAATTTTTTTTGGGATTTTATTGTTGTATAAATAACTAAGTATTTCAGTGACTTTCTTCTCTATTTCTTTTGGTCCAACCGAAATCCAAACTAACTCTTCTATTAAAATTTCCTCGTTAAAAACAAAATTAATTAAATCCTTTTTGATTTGTTGTACGTTTTGTAAAATTTGCTGACAAAGGAGTGTATTTTCAAATCTCTCATTTGAGCATTGAATATCATGAAGAAATATTGATCCATTCCTAGTAGCTAGAACTTTGTTATTTTTATTCTGAACTAAAAGTAGCCACTTTAATCTACTATTTCCAATATCTATGAATAAAATCATAAAATGCTTAGATTGCCAGTTTGAAAAACACGTATTTTTCCGTATTTATCCTGTAACAAAATACCTCCATTGTCACTAATTCCACAGTTTTTTCCGACAAATTCAATACCTTTCACACGTATTTTTATTTGTTTTTTCCTAAAAATATCCCTCTTATTAAACTCATTAGTCACACTAGATAAACTGTTTATTAAAAATATTTTACGCATCGTTTCAAAGACGGTGCTGACCAATTCATCTTTAGGAAAACACTCGTCATTATTTGTTAGTAAACTTCCATAACTATGATTGAAATCCAAAGGGCACCAAAAGAGATTAATACCTAAACCAACAACAAACCATTCCTCAAGGTTTTGATTAATTGTTTGAACTAAAACCCCTCCAATTTTTTTTTCTTCTTTCATCAAATCGTTTGGCCATTTTAACCCTAGAGAATATTTGGGGTAATTCATAAACTTCTCAATATCTTCGACCACGAAAGTACTGAAAATTATAGGAAAGATAATTTTATCCAACTTTGGAGTCAATAACTTTGGCCAAGCAAAACTTATTGCAAGGGATTCTTTAGATTTTTCCCATTTTCTGCCATGTGTGCCGTAACCATCAAATTGATCAAAACTATAAAAAAATTCTGGTTTGTTAATTTTCCCAGTTTTAATTCTTCTTATAGCTTCTTTTTGAGTCGAATCTATTCGCTTTAAACGATTTTCTTTCCACATCTTCTATAATGTAAATGATATAAATTCTAAGAACCAGCTAACTTTATGTCTTATTACAGAAAGCACATATTTTTTTGTTTAAATAATAGAGGTAAAAATGAGACCTGTTGTAATAATTTTGGGGCAAATAGACTTCAAAAGTATGCAAAGGATCGTTTAAAGAGTATCAAAGGGTATTCTAATAAAAAAATTAGAGTAAATAGGGCAGGCTGTCTATCGAGATGTGATGAAGGCCCTGTTTTAGTAGTTTACCCAGAAGGAGTATGGTACCAATACTTGGATGAGTCAGATATAGATGAAATCATTGAATCACACATTATCGGTGATAAAGTTGTTAAACGACTTCAAATATAAAGATTTATGATCGCTTTTCCTGACAATGTAAATCTTGATTCAACTGTTTATTTAAATGGTTATTTTATTAAGATGAATGACGCAAGAATTTCGCCACTTGACAGAGGTTTTCTTTTTGCAGATGGGGTGTATGAGGTTGTTCCCGTTTATAGTGGTTCTGTTTTTGGTTTTTCTTTGCACTTCGAAAGACTAAAAAATAGCTTAGACTCAATTCAATTAAAAATCAATTTAGATAAAAATAAATTTTTAAGTATTGTGAACAAATTAATATCAAAGAATTTAGGTGAGAACCAAATTGTCTATATACAAATAACCAGAGGAGTAGCAAAAAGAAATCACTCGTTTCCAAAAGAGTCTTCATCTCCGACAGTTTTTGCTATGTCAAATCCCCTTATTAGACCAAGTAAATCTGAGAGAGAGAATGGAGTAAAAGCTATCACAATGGAAGATGGAAGATGGAATAAATGTGATATTAAGTCTATTTCTCTTTTGGCTAATGTCTTGGCAAGAGAGGAAGCCGAAAAAAAACATGCTGTTGAAGCAGTCTTACTAAAAAACAAAAAACTTCATGAAGGAGCTGCATCCACAATTTGGATGGTTAAAGATGATACGGTTTTTATTCCTTCTAGAGGATCTAATCTGCTTGAAGGAGTAAGAATTCAAATTATCAAAGAAATTTGTAATAAACTGCATATTAATTTTAAGAGAGACAGTATTTATTACAGCGATCTTACAAATTGTGAGGAAATCTTTATGACTTCAGCTACCAAGGAAGTTTTAGCTATAACAAACCTTGATGGAAAATCGGTTGGTGGAAAATCAAATAAAAGTAAGCCTGGACCTATTTTCCAAAAAATTAGGCTGGAATATGATGAGTTAATAAAAAAATTAAAAGAAACAACTAAATGAGTTAGTTATTATTTTTCAAATTTTCTAATTTTCTTATCTCATCTTCTGAGACCACTTCAAATGCTCTCACGACTCTTCTTGTACCGATTATTCTTGAAGCAATGTCAGCAGCTAAGACTGCTTCCTTCTCAGTAACTATGCCCATTAAGAAAACTGTGCCAGACTCTGTTTTGACTTTAACTACAATTCCGTTTAAGTCATCTTCGTCAATTAGACTTGCTTTGACTTTTGCGGTAAGAATTGCATCTTTACCAAAGGTCGCGGATGTTGCCGGAGGACCTATATTGATTTCATTGATTATTTCCCTTACATTTTCAATTTGTGCTGTTAGTCTCGCGAATTCCTTTTTTACTACCTCATTTGGAGCCCAGCCAGTTAGCAATACGGTTCTGTTAAAACTGGTAGCATCGACTGAAATTCCATCTTTCGATGAGTAATTCCTAACTTTCTCACTAATAAACTTAATTTCAATTGTTTCATCTTCAAGTATTATTCCGGCAGTCCTTCTATCGGAAACTGCAAAAGCGCCAGCAAAAATGCCTGTAGCAACAACAGGGAAACATCCTGAAACTTGAAAGATGATTAGAATAAGTGTCAAACTAAGTGCAATAGATTTAGCAGTTGAAATTATATGGGCAATAAACATTCTCATATTATATGTCCTGAAAATTAGAATTGGTAAAGTTAAAGTTGGCAAACATAAAATTTTTCAAGGAATCTTATGAGATTAAATCTTGATCAATATGAAACTCTCAAACCCGGGGTGTACCTTATCTCAACACCAATTGGTAACATAGGTGACATAAGTTATCGAGCTGTTAAAATTTTAGAGAAGATAGACTTTTTGCTTGCAGAGGACACAAGAAAAGCCAAAAAATTATTTAATCTTCTAGGAATTAGTTATCCCAGTAAAGGTTTTCTCTCCTTTAATGAAAATAATGAGAGTGAAAACTTTCCTAAAATTTTAAATTTATTGAATGAGTGTGAAACTATTGGGTTTATTTGCGATGCGGGAACTCCGGGTATATCCGACCCAGGAGCAAGTTTAATAAATAAACTCAGAAAACTCGACTTGACTATCATACCAATACCCGGACCCAGCTCTCTAACGACAGCGATGTCAGTTTGTGGCTTCAAATTCGATCAAAAACACCCTCTTACATTTTGGGGGTTTCTTCCTGCCAAACAAAAAAGCAGAATTTCCTTACTAAATAGGATAAGGTTTCGTGGAGGTGTTACGGTTGTCTTTGAGGCACCCCATAGAGCTACATCATCTTTAAATGATTGTTTGAAGGTTCTAGGAGGAGATTGTTCAATATTTGTAGGTCGTGAGTTTACAAAAAAATTTGAAACACTTTGGTGGGGTAACCTAAAAGACTATATTGCTTTTAGAAAGGAAAAGACCAATAACAATCCAAATGCTCTAGTAGGAGAATATGTCTGGGTTTTAGACTTGAGTAACAATCACATGGAAGAGCCAAATTTTGAACAGATAGAATTATGGGTTGAAACACTTTATCCGCATTTAAAACCTTCGATTTTGGCATCTGTAATATCTAGAAGGTTCAACGTCGAAAAGAAAACTGTTTATAAAAAAATTATGGAAAGGTAGACTACTTCTTTTCAAGTAAATACTCAACTACCTTGATGACTCTTTTATGACTGCCACCAACCATTGCTGGCGAGGTTAAATATTTACCATTTATGACTAACTGAGGAACGCTATCAATTTTATAGTCCTTCATAAGTTTAGTGGCATTTGCCATTTCAGATTTTACTTTTTCGGAGTTCCAAGCAGTTTCAAATTCTTTCTCATCAACTCCCTGACTTTCAACCCAAGCGAGAATCTCTAGAAAATTATTTAAAGGATTGCCTTGTGCCTGAATAGAATTAAAAATTTTATAATGGAGGCCAGACTCAGAATTGATTGATTTTAATGAAAAAAACAATCTTTGGTGGTTTAAATCCCTAAATGGAACATGTAGTTGAGTAAAAGTTATATTTTTGGGTAAAGATTTTTCCCAATTCTTCAATACTGGGGAAAAGGTTTTACAGTGAGGACAAAAATATCCGAAAAACTCCAAAACTTGTTGATTATCATCACTAAAAGGTTTTGAGTTTTTTTGAATAACCCTATACTCAATTCCTTCGTCAAATTTCATAGCAAAACCTAAATGAGGGACAAATAAAAAGGGAATGATAAGCAAAAAAGAAGTTATTTTTGAAGTTATCTTTTCCTTATGATTGTTATAACAATGAATACGAAAAAGTGTGCTGATCAATTTTTTTCTCCTGAAACTACATGCGATTTGATTTTATCGTCGTTAAGACGTTTTTTTACTCTGTTAAGTTCCTCTTTGCTACTAAACGGCCCTAGTCTGACTCTATAAAAGACACTTCTGGGGGTTTTTTTCTTATAAAGAGAGGCTTCAAATCCTAAGAATGCGAGTCTAGCCCTCATCCGGTCAGCCTCATCAATTGATCTAAACGCACCTACTTGTAAATAAAAAATTCTAATAGGTTTTTTTTCAATCTTTTTATCATTTAAGGGTGTGTTATTAGAAGTTACATTCAGAGGAGGTATGTATTTCTTGGGAAAAGATGACCTTTTATTTACTTTATCCTGCTTAACAGAATTCTCGTCTTGTTTTGAACTTTCAGTGATTAATGCCTCTATCTCATCTTTTGGAAATATTATTTCTTGTTCTGGCAACACTTTAACTAAAACATTGTCAGTACCTTTGGATGAATTTAAATCACCAGGGTCAATTAAATTTGTATCATTTAATCGATCAACAAAAGGAACGGGTGTCTTCGTTACATAAAATGCAATGTAGGCTGCAAAAATCAAGCCCATGGTTAAGCCAAGAAAAAAACTTACTATACTTAATCCATACGGTTTTGATTTCATAATTTGATCGTGGTTCTGTCTGAAAAAATTCACATTTTTTTTGGAGCTGAGATGCCCAATAAATCTAAACATCTTTTTAATATTATGGAAGTTGCAAGTACTAGAAATAAACGGGCCTGTCTATGATTTTCATTTTCAACATTTATCTTTGTATCGTTGTAGTAACTATGGAAATCAGAAGCAAGATCCTTAACAAAGAAAACAATTAAATGAGGAGCAAGTTCAGTAACAGCTGTTTGAAAAACATTTTCAAATTCAGCCAGCTTCATAAACAAGTTACTCTCCTTATTAGAATTCAAAATTTTAGCGAATTCTAATAATTGCCTCTCGGAAACCTTTTTATATGAGATTACCAATTTTTCCTTACTTAAACCCGCTTGATTCATTAAACTGCATGCCCTTGCATGAGCATACTGTACATAAAAAACTGGGTTTTCGTCATTTTGTTTTTGTGCTATGTTTACATCAAACGTGAATTCTGTCTCAGCTTTCTTTGAAATTAAGAAAAATCTCACTACATCTCTACCTCTCTGTATTTTAGAAGAATTTGTTTCATTATTTGTTAAATTTATAAATTCCTCATTGTTCTTAATATCACCGGCCCAGCAAATCAAATCTCTTAAGGTAATAAAAGATCCGGAGCGCTTAGAAATTTTTACCTCTTTATCATCTTTAACCACCTTGACCATTTTGTGAAGCAGTGTTTGAGGAAAATGTTTATCAATTCCTTTATTAAGAGCTTGTAACCCGGCAGCGACTCTTTTTAATGTTCCATGATGATCGAAACCTTGTATATTAATAGCTCGGTCAAAACCTCTTTTCCATTTTTCAAAATGGTATGCAACATCAGGCACAAAATATGTATAACTTCCATCTGCTTTTTTCATTACTCGATCCTTATCATCTCCATAACAAGAAGATTTAAACCACAAAGCTGAATCTTTTTCGTAAGTCTTATAGTTATTTTTTAATTCTGCAATTATTTCTTCAATTCCACCATTAGAATAAAATGAAGATTCAAGGACAAATGAATCAAAGTGAATTCCTAAAGTCAATAGATCAATATTTTGCTCTTTTCTCAAGAAGTCAACTGAAAAATCTTTTATATTTTTCTCAAGGTTTTCTTTTGAAGACGAAAGCACTTTACCTTCTCTGATAGCTGTACTGATATCAACTATATAATCGCCTCTGTATCCGTCCTTGGGAAAATCGGGATGATCTGGAAAAATATTCTCGAGTCTTGCTTTGACAGATAGCATCAAATTATTAATTTGATTGCCTGCATCATTATAATAAAACTCTCTAAATACTTTATGACCACTAGCTTCAAGGATTCTTGCAATTGCATCTCCCAATACTGCTTGTCGGGCATGACCTACATGAAGAGGACCAGTTGGATTTGCTGATACAAATTCAAGAATTATTTTTTGATTGGAATTCTTCTTACTAAGTACAAATTTATCATTAAATATTATTTCTGAAACAACCTCTAACTTTGCAGATGTTTGAAGCCAAAAATTTATAAATCCAGGCTCTGCATATTCAATTTTAGAAATTATTATAGATTTTCTGTCATTTTTTTTTGGTTTGTCCGTTATGAGCTGATTAATAAAATCTCTCATTGAACGTGCTACCTCAGAAGGATTTAATTTAACTTCCTTAGAAATCAAAAAAGCGATATTTGAGGATAGATCACCATTCCCTTGGTTTTTTGGTTTTGTAATTGAATTTTCAATTTTTTCTAGGCTAAGAAAACTGACCTTTTCAATAGATTTTTTATTACTAAAATATAAATTTAAACTCTCAAGAATCAAAAGAGATATCGATTTTTTCCAACTAATAAGCATTATTATCAATCATCCTTGATTATTGAGAAATTAGGTTTAAATAACAAACTACTCAAGTAAAGTGCTCATATTATGCACGATTTGGCGCGTCTGGCAGGAATCGAACCTGCGACAACTGGCTTCGGAGGCCAGTGCTCTATCCACTGAGCTACAGACGCTTACAATACCATGAGAATAAGTTATTTTTAAGGTGCTTTGGAACTTAGTTGCATATAAAATGGTATGTATAATTATGATAGTAAAATAAAAAGGTTTAACCATGAGCGGAATGCCAATAAAAACCCCAAAACAGTTAATAGCCGTAATAGTAGCCGCATTTATAATTCCTATTTTTGTCATAGTGATGCTCACCCAATATGTAGGAAATTTAGCTTCACCTACAGAGGGAAAAGATGCATACAAAAACGAGGCTGTTGTTAAAAGGATTAAGCCAATTGGGATGATTTCCTCAGAAGCTCCAATTATTAATGCAAATTTAGCCATTGAAGAGATTGCAGATAAAAAAGTTGCTTTATCTGGTGAAGCTGTATACAACGCTAGGTGTGCTGCATGTCATGCAGGTGGTCTGTTGGAGTCACCCAAACTTGGAGATATTGACGCCTGGGCTCCAAGACTTGCTCTTGGTCTTGATGCGCTTGTGAATTCTGCCTTAAATGGTAAAGGTAGCATGGTTGCTCAGAGTGGAGGTGAGCACGATGACGATGAAATAAAAAAGGCAGTAATATATTTATCCAATAACTCCGGTGGAAGTTTCTAATATTAATGAGGAAAATTAGCAGGTTTGATTCAACTCTTTCTATATTTGATAACTTTCTAAAAACTATTTCGAGCAGTCTTTCTGGTACGGGCAGAAAAATTTCGGTAGACAACATCACAAACCCAGATATGACGGTCCATGAAAGAGAAAAATCTGGGAGTTTGATGAGAGTTAACCATGCCGGAGAAGTTGCAGCGCAGGCCCTTTATCAAGGGCAATTAGTGTTTGAGAAAGATCCACAAACGATTAATTATTTATCAAATGCATCTGATGAGGAAGCTGATCATTTAATATGGACTAGCGCCCAATTGAAAAGACTCAATTCCAAAGAAAGTTATCTAAATGTTTTATGGTACTCAGGTGCTTTCATGCTTGGACTTGCTGCAAGTTTATCTGGTGCAAAGAATTCTATGAGTTTTCTTGCTGAAACCGAAAGACAGGTTGCAATTCATCTTGAAGGCCACATGGAAAAACTTCCTGAAAATGATATAGCTTCAAGACAAATTGTTCAGGCGATGCTCGCAGATGAGACCGCACACGCAAACTGGGCAGAAAATTCTAAAGATTTCTCTGAATTACCAAAATTATTGAAAAGTTTGATGAGAAGAGGAGCAGGAATCATGATATTTTTTTCAAAAAGAATATAATCAGATTTCAATTGGGTCTATATCAATGTAACCATTAAATTTGTTTTTCAAAGGTTTCCAATTTTCAACCGAGTTTATTAAATTGTGTAGTTTGCTTCTGCTCTCTGATTCTAATATCAACTGTCCTCTATAACGATTAGAAGTTTTTAAGGGGTATAAAGGTAACGGTCCGTTAACTACTATTTGATTATTATTTGATAAGTTAGTAATTATTAATTTTTCTATCAGTTTCTGTAATAGATTTAAACCTGATAAAAGGGTTTCTTCATTTCTATGGGACATTTTAATTGCTCCCATATTTGTGAAAGGTGGAAGTGAATACTTTTTTCTTTGCTGTAATTGTTCACTATAAAATTCTACCTCTTTCATCTTTTGTAAATGCATAAAAAAATCGCTGTTTGGATTTCTTGTTTCTACTATAAACTCTGCTTCATTATTTTTTGAACCACAATGTCTTCCTGCCCTACCTGCAACTTGTATGAGTGAAGAAAACAACCTCTCAGGTGCCCTGAAATCTGTATTTTTTAATTGCGAATCAACGTCTACTGCTAAAACCAAACTTAAATTAGGGAAATCATGACCTTTGGTTATCATCTGTGTACCTACAATTATGTCAACTTCACTTTTATTTATCTTGTCCAAACATATTTCTAATAACTTTCTACCTTTAATTTTTTCCCTATCCATCCTCAAAATTCTTGCTGTTGGGAACATTTTCGAAAGATTTTCTTCGATCCTCTCAGTTCCTGATCCGATTGTTTTGATATCTAAGTTATTACAGTCAGGACAAGTTTTATAAACTTTCTTTCTCGATCCGCAGTGATGGCAAACCAATATCCATTTTTTCTCCACCCTGTGAAGGACCATATGACTTGAGCAGTTTTGACAGTTTGCAGCCCAACCGCACTCCCTGCAACCTAGAATGGGTGCCCAGCCTTTTTTGTTAATATAAACTAAAGTTTGTAAATTTTTTGAAAGGGTATTTTTTATTTTTTGTTCTGATTTCTCACTTATTCCATACCTTTCCCCTTGAAGATCTAACTTAATTGTTTTTATTTGTGCTAGTGGTCTACCAGTAGCTTGTTTTGAGAGTCTGATTTTTTCAAATTTTCCTTTCTCATGCAAATACCATGACTCAATACTTGGTGTAGCTGACCCCAAAATCGTTGTGCATCTGTTTGTGTTTCCTCTCCATATTGCAAGATTTCTAGCTGAATATCTTATTCCCTCCTGCTGTTTAAATGAAATATCGTGTTCTTCATCAACAATAATCAGTTTCAAATTAGGTAAGGGCAAAAAAACAGATACTCTTGTTCCAATAATTAGTGAGGGTGTGCCTTTAGCAGATGATAACCAAACCTCTGCCCTAGCCTTTGGACTTTGTTCGCTATGAAACAATTGGATTTTTAATCCACAAAGCATTCCTGACATATTCTTGAACATTTGAGGGGTAAGTCCAATTTCTGGTACAAGGAGCAAAATTTGTCCTCTTGGATTTTTCTTTAATGTTTCTTGAATAACCTTCGCATAAACTCTAGTTTTACCTGAACCTGTTACTCCGTGAAGGAGAACAGTCTTATGGGACACTAAAATTTTTTCTACGGCTAACTTTTGCTCTGTATTTAGGGTTAGATCCTTGAATTTATAATTACTTTTTTCTCCCTCATTCTTTGCATCATTTAACCTCTCTATTCTTTTTATCTTATGTGCTGATTCATAGGTTTTAATACTTTTAAGAGTTTTTGGCATAGAAGTAAATGCTGTTTGGCCAAGTGATTTGTGATAATACTTAGAGGAAAAATAAACTAGTTTTAACCAGCTTTTGTCCATTTTCGGTAGTTGGTCAATAATTTTATAAATTTTTTTTAGTTTGTATTTGGTTGTTGGGATATCAACAATTTCAGTAATCAAGCCAAGTGTTAATTTATTTCTTAAAGGGACCAATACCCATTTGCCCACTAGGTCAATGTTATGAAAAACTCCATCAAAACTATAGTCGAGTGGTTTGATCTGTGGTAGTTCAACAGCCACTTTTATAATCATACCGCTTTGGAGCTATATTTTTTTACTGCCTCAACTAGACACTCAACATTTTCAGGTGGCGTAAACTGCGAAATCCCATGACCAAGATTGAAAATATGACCTGTTTTAAAACCATTAGAGGTAAATTTTTCAATTATGGATTTTGTTTCTTTTTCTATATGCTCTTTATCACCGAGTAAAACTGATGGGTCCAAATTCCCTTGTAAAGAACAAAGATGTCCTATATTTTTTATTGCATTAGCAATATTAACAGTCCAATCAAGTCCAACAACATTACACCCTGTTTTGGCGATTTCTGAAATACAGTTTCCACCTCCCTTAGTAAACAAAATAATTGGCAATTCGGGATACTTATCATGTAAGCCTTGAACAATTTGCTTCATATATTTGAGCGAAAATTCCTTAAACTGATTTTCCCCCAGAAGCCCTCCCCAAGTATCAAATAACATAATAATGTCTGCTCCAGCTCTGTGTTGCATCAGACAATAATTTAGTATTACGTTAGTTAGTTTTTCCAAAAGAGTTTTTAATAACTTCGGCCTTTTATAAAGTAAACCTCTTGCCATCAGAAAATCATCTCTACTTGAACCACCAGAAATCATATAACAAGAGAGTGTCCAAGGACTTCCAGAAAATCCTATTAAGGGGACAGTTCCTTTTAATTCTTTTTTAATAGTTGAAACTGCATTTTCAACATATTTCAATTCGCTGGCTGGATCAATATCGGGTAGGTTTAATATATCTTTTTCATTTGTTAAGTGTTTGGAGAACTTAGGTCCATGCCCTTCTACAAAATTAAGGCCTAAGCCCATTGCGTCTGGGATTGTTAAAATGTCAGAAAATAATATTGCTGCATCTAAACCAAACCTGTCTAGAGGTTGCATTGTAACCTCGCATGAGTATTGAGAAGACTTGCACAGGTCCATGAAAGAACCAGCTTTTTTTCTGGTTACATTGTATTCAGGAAGATACCTGCCAGCTTGTCTCATCAACCAAACTGGTGTTCTTTCAATTGGTTCTTTTCTTATCGCTCTTAAGATTAGATCCTTTTTTATGGAAGTTATCTTTTTCCCCTATATTTTTTGATTGCCGATAACTCTGCTATTGCAAAAGCTAATTCCGCATGAGCTTTAGCTAGATCAATGTCATTAGTATTAGTTTTTAATGCAGATTCAGCGTTTTGTTTAGCCTCTTGAGCTCTTTGTTCATCTATTTCATTGGCTCTTATCGCTGTATCAGCTAATACAGTCACAAGGTTTGGTTGTACTTCAAGTATTCCCCCAGCAACAACAATTAATTCTTCTTCATTTTGTGAATTTTTGAACCTAAGTGTACCAGGCTTTATTCTAGTTATTAATGGAGTATGATTTGGATAAATACCAAGCTCGCCGTCCTCACCGGGAACAACAACAAATTTGATATCTCCAGAGTACATGCTCTTTTGTGCGGAAACAATTTCAAGTTTTAAATTCTTCATGGTTTGGCTATTGAATGTTTTTTGCTTTTTCAATAGCCTCTTGTATTGTTCCAACCATATAAAAAGCTTGTTCAGGTAAATGATCTAGTTCGCCAGAATCGATCATTTTAAATCCATCAATTGTATCTTTAAGGGATACATATTTACCAGGAGAACCTGTAAATACTTCAGCTACATGAAATGGCTGTGACAGAAATCTTTGCATTTTTCTTGCTCTAGCAACAATGAGTTTGTCCTCAGGTGCTAGTTCATCCATACCTAAAATTGCTATAATATCTCTTAATTCCTTGTATTTTTGAAGAGTTCCTTGAACGGCTCTTGCTGTTTCGTAATGGTCCAAACCTACTACATTAGGGTCTAATTGTCGTGATGTCGAATCAAGAGGATCAACTGCAGGGTATATACCAAGGGCTGCTATATCCCTTGACAACACAACTGTAGAATCTAGATGAGCAAAGGTAGTTGCAGGGGATGGATCCGTCAAGTCATCAGCTGGAACATAAACAGCTTGAATTGAAGTTATCGACCCTGTTTTTGTAGAGGTAATTCTTTCTTGCAATTTTCCCATTTCTTCAGCAAGAGTTGGTTGGTATCCAACAGCAGATGGCATTCTACCAAGCAGTGCAGAAACTTCTGTTCCAGCTAATGTGTAGCGATAAATATTATCCACAAAAAACAAAACATCTTTTCCTTCATCTCTGAATGATTCAGCTATAGTTAGACCGGTAAGTGCTACTCTTAACCTGTTTCCAGGAGGTTCGTTCATTTGTCCGTAAACCATTGCAACTTTAGAAGAAGGAAAGTCATTAGGATTCACAACTCCTGCTTCAATCATTTCATGATAAAAGTCATTGCCCTCTCTTGTTCTTTCCCCAACACCTGCAAAAACAGAAAGGCCAGAATGTGCCTTTGCAATATTGTTGATTAATTCCATCATATTAACAGTTTTACCAACTCCTGCACCTCCAAATAAACCCACTTTTCCACCCTTTGCAAAAGGGCAAACTAGATCTATTACTTTTATACCGGTCTCAAGTAATTCTTGAGAGGGAGACAGATCATCGTATACCGGAGCTTTTCTGTGAATTGGTGAAGACGCCTCAGAGTCTACCGGTCCAACTTCATCAATCGGGTTACCTAAGACATCCATAATTCTACCTAGGGTGCCTGTTCCTACCGGGACGCTGATTGGAGCTCCAGTATTTTTGATAATCATTCCCCTCCGAAGACCATCAGATGATCCTAATGCAATGGTCCTCACGACACCATCTCCCAACTGTTGCTGAACTTCGAGTGTTAACTCAGAATCATCCATTTTTAAAGCATCATGAACTTTTGGTAACCCTTCACGTGGAAACTCTACATCAACAACAGCACCGATACATTGAACAATTTTACCTTCAACCATAAAGCCTCTCATTTTTTATATACAAAAATACATTTTAGTTCTAAACTGCAGCAGCTCCCGCTACTATTTCCGATAATTCTTTAGTTATTCCTGCTTGACGTGTTTTGTTGTAAACAAGTTTAAGTTCATCAATGACATTGCCAGCATTGTCCGTTGCTGACTTCATCGCCACCATTCTGGCCGATTGCTCTGATGCTATGTTTTCAACAACTGCCTGATACACAATTGATTCAACATAGCGTTTTAATAGTTCATCAATGACAGTTTTAGAGTCTGGTTCATACAAATAATCCCAAGAGTATTTGTTTCTCAATTCAAAACCTTGTGACGTAAGCGGAAGTAATAAGTTAATATTAGGGTCTTGTTTCATGGTATTTACAAACTTTGTCGAGCATATATATACTTTGCCTAAATCCCCTTCGTTGAAAAGGTCAAGAAAGCCTTTCATCGAACCAATAAAGTCATCAAGATTAGGTGAATCCCCTAGATGCACTGAGCTTGCCACAACGTCAATTCCAATTCTATTTAGAAACCCAAGTGCTTTATTTCCAATAGCAATTGCTTTTAGTTCTTTTCCTTCCGATTCTATTTCTTTAATTTTGTTAAGAACTTGTCTAAATAAATTAGTATTCAATCCCCCACAAAGACCTTTATCTGTAGAGACAACAACTATACCAACTGTACTATACTCCTCCTTTTGCAACAAAAAGGGATGCGTATATTCTGTATTAGCTTGAGATAAATGACTTGAAATGACACGAATCTTTTCTGAATAGGGTCTTGCAGATCGCATCCTATCTTGCGCTTTGCGCATTTTAGAAGCTGCAACCATTTCCATTGCTTTGGTAATTTTTTTTGTGTTTTCAACACTTTTAATCTTATTGCGAATTTCTTTTCCAGCTGCCATATTTTACCTTAAGGACTTATTTCTGTTATATGGAATCTTTAAACTCTTTGATTGCTAGGTTGAGTTTCTTTTCTGATTCTTCATTTAATTTTTGGTTAGACTCAATGTCTTCTAATAACTTTGAATGTTCGGTAGAATCTTTCAAAAAATTATGCAAGTCTGATTCAAACTTTAGAACATCATTCAACTCAATATCATCAAAGAAACCTTCATTTACAGCATATAAGGATACAGCCATTATTGAAATTGGAAGTGGAGAATACTGAGGTTGCTTTAATAACTCCGTTACCCTAGCCCCTCTGTCTAGTTGTTTTCTTGTAGCATCATCAAGATCTGAAGCAAATTGAGCAAAAGCAGCTAATTCTCTATACTGTGCCAAATCTGTTCTAATACCTCCAGATAAACTTTTTATAAGTTTAGTTTGGGCTGCCCCACCAACTCTTGAGACCGAGATTCCTGCATTAATTGCAGGTCTGACACCAGAATTGAACAAATTAGTTTCTAAAAATATCTGTCCATCAGTTATAGAAATTACATTTGTAGGAACAAATGCAGAAACATCACCAGCTTGAGTCTCAATAATGGGTAAAGCAGTTAGAGAGCCAGTTTTTCCTTTAATTTTTCCATTGGTGGTCTTTTCAACATAGTCTTCGTTAACACGGGCTGCTCTTTCCAACAGTCTTGAGTGTAAATAAAATACATCGCCCGGGAAGGCTTCTCTTCCAGGAGGTCTTCTAAGTAGTAATGAAACTTGTCGATAGGCAACTGCTTGTTTTGAAAGATCATCATAAATTATTAAAGCGTCTTCCCCTTTATCTCTAAAGTATTCTCCCATTGCGCAACCTGAATAAGGCGAAATAAATTGCATGGCAGCTGAGTCAGATGCAGCTGCAGCAACGACAATTGTATAATCCATAGCATTATGTTTTTCAAGTGATCTTACAACATTTTTAATTGATGAAGCCTTCTGTCCGATAGCAACGTAAATACAAACTACATCTTTACCTCTTTGATTGATAATTGTATCTATAGCTATAGCAGTTTTGCCTGTTTGTCTATCACCGATAATTAATTCCCTTTGTCCTCTCCCGATGGGAACCATAGAATCAATTGCTTTAAGACCTGTTTGTAAAGGTTGAGATACTGATTGTCTGGCAATCACGCCAGGTGCGATTCTCTCAATAGGTGCTGATTCAGAGCTATTAATTTCCCCTTTTCCATCAATTGGTTGCCCAAGGGAGTTTACTACTCTGCCCATTAACTCAGGACCGACAGGAACTTCCAGAATTCTTCCTGTGCACTTAACCGTATCTCCTTCGGTAATATGCTCGTAATCTCCCAGAATTACCGCACCGACAGAGTCACGCTCCAGATTTAACGCAAGTCCATAGGTCTCACCTGGAAATTCTAACATCTCACCCTGCATGGCTTCCGAAAGCCCATGAATCTTACAAATTCCATCTGTTACAGAAATCACAGATCCTTGTGTGCTTGTTTCTGTTTTTTCTTCAAGTCCTTGAATTTTATTCTTAATGAGTTCACTGATTTCTGCCGGATTTAGTTGCATTGTTACTCCTAAATAACTTTTTTTTAGATGTAATTAATTTAAATGATTTACGATAATAGTGATGCTTTTAATCTGTCAATTCTTGATCTAACTGAACCGTCTAAAACCTGATCACCAATTTCTATTCTCACACCACCTAACAGAGAAGGGTCAATATTAACCCTTGGTTCAAGCTTAGTTTTATATTTCTCTTCCAACTTTCGAACGAGACTTTGAAGCTCTTGATCAGCTAATTTGAAAGCAGAAATTATAGTCACCTTTTTAATTCCATTTTCGGAGTTCATAAGAAATTTATATTGCTGATAAATTTCACTCAATACAGGAACTCTTGAATTTTCTGCCAAAATTTGAATAAAATTTTCCAACTCGAGACTTTTTTCTTGTTTGGTTATTTCTGATAAAATTTCGATAACAGCTGTTTTACTTACTGCGGGATCATTTAGGTGTATTTTGAATTTTTCGTTTGAGGCAACAACAATCAATGATTTTAATGCTTCAGAAAAATCAAGAGATTTTTCCTTCGATACGTTAAATAAAGCGTTTGCGTAGGGCCGAGCCAAAGTAGCAAACTCAGACATTTAAAGCTCTGCCTCTATTTTTTTCAAAATATCTGAATGTATTTTTGCATCAATTTGTTTTTGAAGAATTTGTTCCGCGCCTTTAAGTGCCAGTTTCGAAACTTCAACTCTCAATTGATCTCTTAATTTTAATGCTTCAGAAGCCGCTTCTTTTTTGGCATTCTCTACTATTTTTTGTGCTTCTTCTTGCGCTTTAATTTTTGCTTCATCAATAATACTCATAGCTTTCTTATCGGCCTCGTTGATCTTGCTCTGAACTTTATCATTTAATAAGCTCATCTCTTCTTTAATTTTGTTCTCCGTTAAAAGCAATTGAGCTTTATTCTTTTCTGAAGCCTCCAAACCTTCAGCAATCTTTTTTGTTCTTTCATCTAAAGCTGTCATAATTGGGGGCCAAACGAATCGCATCGTAAACCAACCTAAGATAAAAAAGACAATTAATTGAGCTAATAGTGTCGCGTTTAAATTCACTAGTAGAAACTCCTTTTGATCTAAATCTAGCTAATTTGAGCTAGAAAAGGGTTAGCTGTTGTATACCATAAAGCTATACCTGTTCCAATGATAAATGCAGCATCAATCAAGCCAACCAATAAAAACATCTTGGTTTGCAAAGTATTCATCAATTCCGGTTGTCTTGCAGAGGCTTCTAAAAACCTACTGCCCATTATACCGATACCGATACAAGCGCCGGCTGCTCCAAGACCAATTATTAAACCGGCCGAAATTGCTACTAAGCCTACAACAGATTCCATGACATCTCCTTAGGGGAAAAAAACCTCATATGAGGCGATTTAGTGTGATTCATGAGCTTGTCCTATGTAAACCAGTGTAAGCATCATGAAAATAAAAGCTTGAAGTGTGATTATTAATATATGAAAAATTGCCCAGATGGTACCCGCAAAGATGTGCCCAACAAAGCCGAATATTGTGGCGCTACCCCCCAATAGAGCAATAAGGACAAATATCAATTCTCCTGCGTACATATTTCCAAATAATCTCATTCCAATTGAGAAAGTTTTTGCCACGAACTCAATAACATTTAAACCTAAGTTAAAAATCCATAAGGAAGGGTGAGAGCCAAATGGAGCACAGAGTAGTTCTCTAGTGAATCCAATTACTCCTTTTATCTTTATATTGTAATAAATCATCAATAAAAACACACCAAGTGCTAGACCCATGGTTCCATTAAGATCTGCTGTTGGTACGATTCTATGGTTATGAATAAGGTCACCAATCCCAATAGCTTGAAAAATAAAATGTGGAAGGTCAACTGGCAAAAGATCCAAAGCATTCATAAAGAACACCCACAAAAAAACTGTGAGTGCTAATGGCGCTATAAATTTTCTATTTCCATTAATGATGGACTTTGATTGTTCCTCTACCATTTCTACAATAATTTCTATTGCAGCTTGAAACTTATTAGGAACACCGGATGTTGCTCTTCTTGCTGCAAGCCACAATAAAAATATTGTTAACAAACCAGTAAATAAACCCCAAAAAACTGTATCGATGTTTATAAAATTTATATCAAATAATTTCGTTTGCATTTCACCTATGTTATTTAGGTGAAGTAGATGATGCCCAACGTATTCAGAGGAACTTGGTTCACTAGATGCCATATAAAAATTTAGTTTGTGATGTAACTTAAATAAGGTGTTTTGTTGTTGATAATTTTAAATTTAGAATCCGCGGGATGGCTAATAAATTTTCAGATAATGCAAAATAAAACAACACACAATTGTGCATTACAAAATTGTTTTTTGCAACTTAGTTAAAGGTGTTAAATTTTTTTGGCTAGGAGAGGTAGCATATATGTTGCCTTCAAGCTTATAAATAGGCCGGCAATAAAAATAATCCAATCCAAAGGATAAAAAATTTTAGAAAATAAATAAAGCAATATCATGATGAATATCACTTTTATTATTTCTCCTAAAAAAAAAGACACCAGTTTTACCTCAGCTCTAACTACAATTTTTTTCAATATTGACAGGTTAATCGCAAAAAAAGCGTTTGGAATTAAAACTGCCAAAAACCCAAGTCCAAAATCTATAGCTTTACCAATTTCATAGAACAAGGATATAAGTAAAAAACCAGATATTAAAAAAATAATTTGAATCGAGAAATATTTTTTCATCTCTTTTGGGTTCGTTATTTAAATTTTATTTTTTCTAGAAATCCCTCTAATTCATCAATCATTGAAAAAGATATCACAACCTTTCCCTTCTCTGTTCCCTCTAGTTTTATCTTTACAGGAAGGTTTAATAAGTCTGACAATTCCTGTTCTAGATTTAAATAATCTCTATCCTTTACATTCTCTTTTTCTTTTGTGTTCGATTTACTATTTTTTTTAAGTAAGTTCCTAACTTTCTTCTCTGCTTCCCGCACACTCAATTTTGACAATACTATAGTATTTGCCAAATAAATCTGATCGGCTTTACTTAAAGTTAATAATGCTCGAACATGTCCCTGCTCTAGCTTTCCTGTTAAAAGAAGTTTTTGCACTTCTTTTTCTGAGTTCAGCAACCTAAGTGTATTAGTTATGTGAGATCTTGATTTTCCTAATGAATTAGCTGCTTCTGAGTGTGTTAGGCCAAATTCCTTTATTAGTCTTTCAATTCCTTTGGCTTCATCAATAGAATTTAAATCCTCTCTTTGAAGGTTTTCAACTAGTGCCATTGCTAATGCAGATGAATCTTCTACATTTTTTATTATGACTGGTACCTCTCTTAAACCAGCGAGTTTCGATGCTCTCCATCTTCTCTCTCCAGCAATTATTTCAAATTTATCCTCGTTAGATTTTCTAACAAGAATAGGTTGCATTAGTCCTTGCGATTTTATTGAATTAGAAAGACTTTCAATAGAATCTTTTCCTATATTTACTCTGGGTTGAGAAGAGCCTGGCTGTATTTTATTGATTGATATTACTCTTAAACCTTCCTGGTCGATGATCTTGTTGTCCCCAAGAAGAACATCAAGGCCTCTTCCCAATCCTCTTTTTTTTAGATTCAAAATTATTCCTCGGTAGTGATATTTGTATTTACAGTTTTTGTGAGAAGTTCCTTTGCAAAATCAGTGTAGGCCTTGGATCCTTTTGATGAAGGATCATATGCCATTATCGACAGTCCGTGGCTTGGGGCCTCTGCTAGTCTCACGTTTCTTGGAATCAATGTTGTGAAAACTTTATTGCCAAAATGAGTTTTTAGTTGTTCGCTTACCTGCTGTGACAAAGTCATTCTTGGATCAAACATAACCCTTAATAATCCAATTTCATTCAAAGAAGAGTTTAAGTTTGAATGCACTCTTCTAATTGAATTAATTAAATCTGATAATCCTTCAAGTGCGTAGTACTCACATTGCATCGGAATTATTACACCGTTAGAGGCACAAAGACCATTTAAAGTTAAAAGTGATAAAGATGGAGGGCAATCAATTAGAATAAAGTCGTATTTATTTAATAATTCTTTTAGGGCATCTCTTAATTTATATTCTCTCCGATTTTCTTCTGTCAATTCAATTTCTGCACCAATGAGGTCTCTATTTGCTGGGAGTAAATCATAATTAGAATTCGATCTTTTCAGCACTGAACAGGGTTCAATAAGACCCAACAGTACATGATAAATTGAATATTTAAGACTTATTTTGTCTACTCCACTTCCCATGGTGGCATTTGCTTGTGGATCAAGATCAATTAGCAAAACTTTTTTACCTAATGCTGATAAAGCTGCTGATAAATTTACTGCAGTAGTAGTTTTTCCTACTCCTCCTTTCTGGTTGGCTACCGATAGGACTGATTTCATTTTGCTATTTATATTTCCTTGGTTACTTTTTTAAAACTTAAAATTTGTTTGTTGGTTGTTTTCTTGTTTATAACAACCGACTCATTATGAGTGATCTTAACGTTTAATTTTTTTAATCTTTTCTTGGACAAAGTTTTCGAAATTGTGTTTGTTGTCATTATCAACCAAGAAGTATTAACCTTAGCTAATAATTCGGTATATTCTAAAAATTTCTCACAATTTGAGAACCCTCTGCTAGTTATGAGATCGAATTTCTTTGATTTTATATTCCTTACGTCATCATTGATAGTGCTGACCCTATTGTTAATTTTAAGTACCCCAATAACAAAGTTTAAGAAAGCAATTTTTTTAGCTTTTTTTTCAACTAAAACAATGCTTAACTCTGGTTCGCATATTGCCCATATAATGGCTGGTATACCATTCCCAGACCCAACATCCACAATGTTAATGTTTTTTTCTGAGTTGCCGTCGGTTTTTTTTTTAGTATATTTAGAGCAGTAAGAGAATCTAAAATGTGATTTTTTATAATTTCATCTTGTGTTTTGAGGGAGGTCAGGTTGTGAACTTTGTTCCATTGATTTAAAACGAGGAAAAAATCACAAATTGAATTATTAATATGCTTTGTAAAATAAAAGTTGTTTTTATTTAATTCTAGTACTATATTTTTATATATTGTGTCAGATCTCATTTGTTTTCAATGTTTTAACTTTGTTGTGTTTTTTTATGAAAATTGCAAGAATGGATACTGCTGCAGGTGTTACTCCTGATATTCTTGAAGCTTGTTCTAGATTTATTGGCTTGACTAGTTTGAGTTTTGTAAGTGCCTCGGTTGACAAGCCTTTAACCTCGTCAAAATTAAAAAAACTCGGAATCTCTGTTGAACCAATAGATTTCAACTGTTCTATTTCCTTGTTTTGTCTGTCAATGTAACCTTGATACTTTATTTGAGTCTCGATTTGAATTTTTAAATTTTTATCAAGATTTTTGATTGTATTAATCTCTTCTGCAAGATTTGTATTAAGCATTATTTCCTCAATATTAGTGAAATTTATTTCCGGTCTCTTTAATAAATCTGCAATCGAGCTCTCTTTCATTAAAGTGCTGTTAATAACCTCTGAAAAGTATTTTTTATTAGCAACTGTTGGACTAACTTTTTTTCTATTTAAGAAACCCTTAACCTGAAAAATTATTTTTTGGTTAGCTTTTACATCTTTATAAAAGGAAGATTCAATTAGCCCATATCTGTGGGCATTTTCAACTAATCTTTCACATGCATTATCCTCTCTCAAACTAAGTCTGTACTCAGCTCTGCTCGTGAACATTCGATATGGCTCTGTGACTCCTATGTTTACAAGGTCATCAACCATTACACCCAAATAAGCTTCATGGCGTTTAGGTATCCATTGGTCTTTATCTAATGAAGCTCTTCCGGCGTTTAAACCTGCCAGCAATCCTTGGGCTGCGGCCTCCTCATATCCTGTGGTCCCATTAATTTGACCGGCAAAGTATAGATTGCGAACTGTCTTGGTCTCTAAAGTTGGTTTTAAGTTTCTGGGATCAAAATAATCGTATTCAATCGCATATCCTGGTCTCAGTATATGAGCTTTTTCTAAACCTTCTATGGATTGAACTAGTTTTAACTGTGTTTCAAAAGGTAAACTTGTAGATATACCATTTGGATAAATTTCATTTGTTTTCAACCCCTCAGGCTCTAAAAAAACTTGATGTGATTTCTTTGTACTAAATCTAAATACTTTATCCTCTATTGATGGACAGTACCTTGGGCCGATGCCTGATATGCTCCCTGTAAACATAGGAGATTTGTGAATTGACTTTCTGATTATTTCATGGGTCATTGGGTTAGTTTTAGCAATCCAACAGCATTTTTGTGTTGGTACTTCATTTGATTTTGTTTGTGAAGAGAAAAATGGAATAGGTTCATCACCCCATTGCTCCTCGAGAAGAGAAAAGTTAATGGATCTTCCGTCGATCCTTGGGGGAGTTCCGGTTTTTAATCTCTTCCTTTTAAAACCATATGAATCCATTGAAGTTGCAAGATCAAGTGTTGCCGGATCTCCTGCTCTGCCTCCCGAATAATTTTGTTGGCCTATATGTATTCTGCCGTTTAAAAATGTTCCGGCAGTAAGTACAACACAGGTTGAATAGAAATTTATATCATTAGATGTGGTAATCCCTCTGATTGAATGGTTCTCAATGATGAAATTGCTAACTGTATCTGAAAATAAATCTAGGTTTTCTTCTTTTTCGACAAAATTACGAATAGATTTTTTGTAGATGGCTCTGTCAGCTTGGACTCTTGTAGCAACTACAGCCGCACCTTTTGACTCATTTAAATGCTTAAAGTGAATTCCTGATAAATCAGCTGCCCTACCCATCTTCCCACCCAGTGCTTCGATTTCCTTAACTAGGTGCCCCTTCCCAACACCTCCAATTGAAGGGTTGCAAGACATTTGCCCCAAGGAATCTAAATTTTGAGTTATCAATAGCGTTGAACATCCAATTCTAGCTGAAGCAAGGGCTGCCTCTGTTCCAGCATGTCCACCACCGATGACTATCACATTGTAATTTTTTTTATACTTCATCATTCGATCTTTAATGTTTCACGTGAAACAAAAATAATTGAAAATTATATTTAAAGCTTCAATCTAATACTAGATTAGTATGTATAGTATTATTTAAAAAAACAAAATCAAGGTTTTATGGAAGCCGAAAGAAATATAAGTAATTGATTATTAATGTTATTTGATGATAGAATATTAACTCTTTATATCATTAGCTTTTTTATTCTAACTCATTTTTTAAATATTTTATAAATGCCATGTTAATTAAGCGATTGGCCTTATTTTGGCGATCAAATTAAGTTTATAAGGCTACTGTATGAGTGGTTAAATTTTAGATATTTGTAAAGTTTTTTAATATTTTAATACAGGTTTAAAATGAGTTCAAAACAACACATTGCAGTTACTATGGGAGACCCTAGTGGGATCGGCCCCGAAATAGCCGTCAAAGTTTTATCCAAAACAAAACTCCCTATCAAAGTTTATGGCAATAAAAATATTCTAAAAGCAATGGCTGAAAAATTAGAATTAGAAATTTCAAATAGAAAAATAATTAATACTATTAACTTATCAAAGAAAGAAATTGAACAGATAAACTATTCTCAGCCATGTGCACTTAGTGGAAAAATTGCTTACTCCGCAATCAAGCAAGTAGTTGAAGACTGTTCATCTAAAAAAGCCAGTGCTGTAGTAACTGCTCCTATTTCTAAAATTTCGTTACAACTAGCAGGTCATGTATGGCCAGGCCATACTGAGCTTTTGGCTCATCTGGCATCCCCAAGAAAAAAGCTAGATGTAAGGATGTTATTATTAAGCAAAAAGTTATTAATTGTTCTTAACTCCACTCATTTATCATTAAAACAAGCTATTCTAGAATTAAATTCTACTAAAGTGCTTAAGACAATTTCCATAGCAAATGATTGGGCATTAAGGAATAATGTTAAAAACCCTGTTATTTGGCTTTCTGCGTTAAATCCTCACGCGGGAGAATCAGGTTTACTGGGATATGAGGAGGAAAAAATTCTTAGTCCTGTCATAAAATTAGCGAAAGAAAAAAATATACATATAACTGGACCTTGGCCTGCTGATACATTATTTATGAAAGTAAGAAACTTATCGGATACATTTCCACCACGCAATATGATTGTAGCTTTGTATCATGATCAAGCTTTAATACCTTTTAAAATTGACGGGCTCAATGATGGTATTAATTTAACAGCAGGATTGCCCTTTTTGAGAACAAGTGTTGATCATGGAACAGCTTATGACATTGCAGGTAAAGGAATTGCCTCTGAAATCCCATTAAAAAATGCGATAATTCTGACTCGTCAATTAATTTTAAACGGTTTAAAAAATGAAAAATGACTCTGTGAAAATAATTACGTGTGGAGGTACATTTGAAAAAGTCTATGATCCAATTACCGGAAATTTAATATTTGAAAAAAGCCATGTTCCAGAACTAATTAAAAAATCAAGAATAACTCGGGAGACAACATTTGAAAATTTGATGATGATAGATAGTTTAGATATGACTGAACAGCATAGAAAGCTGATCGCCACAAATATCAGAGATAGTATCGAAAAAAAAATTCTTATTATTCATGGAACGGATACAATGATTGAAACAGGCAAAGCCATTGCAGCACTTAGTAAGCCAAACCAAACCATTGTTTTAACAGGTGCAATGATTCCGATCAGTATGAATAAATCTGATGCCTTTTTTAATTTTGGATATTCTTTGGCTGTCATAGAACTTCTTAATCCAGGTGTTTGGATCGCAATGACTGGTAAAGTATTCCAATACAACAAGGTTAAGAAGAACCTTAAATTAGGTATTTTTGAACAACAAGTTACTTGCCAATACAAAAGCTAGAAAAAATTTTATCTAGTAAATCATCTGAATTATCAAAGCCAATAATTTTTTTTATTGAAGAATGAGCTTGTTTTAAGTCCTCTGCGCAAAGATCGAACTGTTTAAATTTTATTTTTTTAATTGCTTCCAAAATATGTTTTTCAGAATCTTTCAAGTTTAACTCTATTCGTTCAGAAACAATTAAACAATCCAGTGAGTTTCCAAAATTTTTTTTTGTAAATATTTTTCTTAACTCATTTTTCAATTCACACAGCCCCTTACCAGTCTTAACAGATGTAGTAAAGCCTTGATTGGACAATTCATTAACAAAATCATTAGACCCTATTTTATCAATCTTATTAAAAACCGTTATAAGAGTCTTACCTTTTTTGTCTACAAATTTTGAAACCTTATCTCTTAGTTCAAGCTCTTCCTTCAAAGATTTGCTTGAAGCATCACAAATAAACAAGAGACAGTTTGCTTTCTCTATCTCCATCCAACTCCTTTTAATACCCTCCTTTTCAACCTCTTCAAAAGAGTTTCTGATCCCCGCTGTATCAGAAAATTGTAACTTTGTATGATTTTCAATTTTAACAATTTCACGTATAACGTCTCTTGTAGTTCCCTCAGCGTTACTTACAATGGCAGAATCTTTCATCGAAAAATAATTTAACAAAGAGGACTTCCCCACATTAGAGGGGCCAATTAAAGCGACCTTTCCAGTCGCCAAAAGATCTTTTCCATTTTTAGAAAAATCAATACAATTTGCAATCTGAGAGTTAATAAAATCAATGTTTTTCTTCAATAAGTTAATTTCTATATTTCCCAAGTTGTCCTCGACAAAATCTATTCTTGCTTCTAACTCGGCCCTGACTGATAGAATCCTTTCAGAAATTTCTTTCAAGATAACACCAAAATTTCCAGAAAGAGATTTATTAATTACTTTAACTTCATTGGCAGTTGAAGCATTAATCATATCTGCTATAGCTTCAGCTTCAATAAGATCTATTCGATCATTTAAATAAGCTCTTTTTGAATATTCACCTGGTTCAGCTAACCTGGTTTTTCCATCGTTGGCTTTATACTCTAAACAAGTCTTAACTAATAGATCGACAACACCTAGACCACCATGACACTGAAATTCAACGACATCTTCACCAGTAAAAGAATTAGGTCCTTTAAAAAAAATAGCAATGCCCATATCAAAGTCGTCACCTTGAATGGTTTTAAATGGACAATAGGTTGCAAATCTAGGCACTAAATCTAAACCGCATATTTTTAGAGCTAGACTTTTACTTAAAGGGCCTGAAACTCTTACAATGCCAACTGGGCTATTAATGCTAGGAGTGACAGGTGCAACAATTGTCTCAAACTTTAACATTTAGCCGACGCATAATAGACCATTGCTGCGCTATTGATACGACATTATTAACTAGCCAATAGAGCACAAGGCCAGAAGGAAAGAAAAAGAAAAATATTGAAAAAATTACAGGCATCATCATCATTATTTTTGCTTGCAGAGGATCTGGCGGTGTTGGGTTTAACTTCATTTGAATAAACATAGTTATTGCCATTATTAAAGGTAAGATGTAAAAAGGATCAGGAATTGACAAATCTTTTATCCAAAAAATCCATGGTGCATTTCTAATCTCCACACTTCCGAGCAATACCCAATAAAGAGCAATAAAAACTGGTATTTGGACTAGCACAGGCAAACAGCCTCCCAAGGGATTTATCTTTTCTTTTTGATATAAATCCATCAATGCTTTGTTGAGTTGCATTTTATCATCTTTAAATTTCTCTCGAATTTGCATCATTCGTGGGGTAACAGCTTTCATTTTGGCCATAGATTTATAACTAGCAGCTGTTAATGGATAAAATATTAGTTTTATTATTATTGTCAAAACAACTATTGACCATCCCCAGTTCCCTACGTAAGAATGAATTTTATCTAATAACCAAAAAATGGGTTTTGCTATGACAGTTAGTATTCCATAGTCAACTACAAGCTCAAGACCTGGCGCCAACCCTTTTAAGTTTTTTTGCAGTTGAGGGCCAACGTATAACTTAGCTAAATGCTCTGCAGACTGACCTGGAGAAATTCTTCCCAAGTATTGGATAGCACCGACACTGTATAGGTTGTTTGGTAGCTTTCTTGAATAAAACTCCCTATTTTCAGAATTTTCTAAAATCCACGCGCTAACGTAGTGGTGTTGAATCAATCCAAGCCAACCATCACTTGATTTTTTAGCATGCTGAGCGGATCCGTCAGCAATATCATCAAAATCTACTTTTTGAAATTTTTCCTTATTTGTGTAAAAAGCGGGGCCAGTAAAAGTTTGGTAAAAACTGCTCCCTCCTTTTGGTGGATTTGCAGTTCTGACTAGTTGATAATAAATGCCAGTTTCTATTTGATCATTTTTATTATTGATAACCCTCGTTTTAACATCGACTTCGTAGCCTTTCTTTGCAACGCTAATCACTTTAATTAAAGTGATATTGTTAATTTCAGAAATCAAGGTTACTGAATTTGACGATTTAACTGATCTAGAATCGACTGTAAATTCGCTGGTATGGTTTGGATAAATATCGCCTCCACCTGGGAATGCAAATATTCCAGTTTGAGCCTCGTATTCATTATTCCTTTCATTGTTGAACAAGACAACATGGCCATTTCCATAAAGATCAGAGTCTTGTGTCAAAAGCTCTGCATACTCGATTCGAGCACCTTTTAAATTAATAAGAAGTTTTAGATCATCATTTTTAATTTCTACAAAGCTACCTTCGTCTTTTTTTGTTTGCTGTTCAGGATTAAAAGACTGAACTGCGTTTCCCTTTTCGGATAAAACAGTCGCTGAAGGTATTTCATTTGAGTTTTTTCCTATTTCAGGATTTGTGCTCTCAATTAACTTATCGTTTATATTGTAAGAGTCAGATTTAGTACTGTTAGTAGTTCCCTTATTGGTCCAAGCATCCCACAGCAATAGCAAGGAAAATGAAAAGATTACCGCTAAAATAATATTCTTAGTATCCACGAGTAACGCCCTTCTTAATGCTTTTTGGGACACAATCAACACCTGATTTACCAAATGGCCTACAACTCAGCAATCTAATTACTGTTAATTTGGTTGCTGATAAAACATCATGAGTCTCAAAAGCTTCTTTTGCGTACTCGGAACAAGTAGGAAAGAACCTACAAGAGGGTTTTCTAAAGAAAAAAAATAACTGATAAACCGTGATGAAGCCAATTATCAGATAAGAAAACAATGAAGAATAGTTTTTTTTCACTTATGTCAATTCCTATTAGTTTTGATTAATCGATTTAGTTTTCTCGCGAATTTTTGTTGACTGAGCATTCAGAAATTGAAAGCAAAAGGGATTTCAATTCGTTAAAAATTTTATTTTTTTCAGATTTTGTAGCAGTTAAAATCGGACTGTTAGCTTTTATTATAATATCCGCAAACATAGGCGTTTGTCTCAGTAATTCCTTTATCCATCTCTTAATCAAATTTCTAGAAACATTTTTTTTTACATTCCTCTTAGAAATAATAAGACCAAACCTAATTTTAAAACTGTCAAATTGGAGTTTTTCTTTTTTTAAAATAAAACTAATATTATGTTTTGTTCTTCTTGTTTCAGGATTATTGGTTGTAAGAAAAAAAGCTGAAAAATGATCTGATTTTTTTTTTTGCCTAACTTAAATACTTCATAAAACTGAGATTTATTTTTCAAGCTAGATAAATTTCCCATCAATGAATTCTCAGAGCAGGTCAAACTGCCAATCTGGCTCTTCCTTTAGCTCTCCGAGAGCGAATGACAGCACGGCCACCTTTGGTTTTCATTCTAACTAAAAAACCATGCGTACGTTTTCTTTTTGTAACTGACGGTTGATATGTTCTTTTCATTGTTAACCCCTAAATTTTAATTTATTTTACACGTAGGATATTTTTTTTCAAAATGTATGTTTTTCTACCCACTCATTGAGACCTCAGCTAAAATTAAATACCTATTTTAATTAATTAGATAAAAATGGAAACAGATGAACAAAACGCTTGCTGGCTGGAATGCTTATCGGATATTGAAAAAATAATCAGTGCACAGCAATATGATACTTGGGTTAAACCAATTTTGTTCAAAAGTCTAATAATTAAGGACAATAGCGCTGCCTTAAAAATCGATGCCCCTAACAAGTTTAAACAAAGATGGGTTAAAGAGCAGCTAGGATCAACGATCCAAAAATGGATGGAAGTCAAATTAAAATGTCCTGTTTCCTTAAGTATTGACATCTCTGAAACACCGAAAAGGGTTAAAACTCGTAATACAGAAATTCCACCAGAAAATCACATTCAAATGGAGCAGAGTAAACCAATATACAATTCTCGATTGAATCCTGACTGCACATTTGATACCTTTGTTCTTGGTAAAGCAAATCAACTAGCCAGAGCAGCTGCACAGCAAATATGCGACAATCCCGGCTCAAGTTATAACCCCTTTTTTCTCTATGGCGGTGTTGGCCTTGGAAAAACTCACTTAATTCATGCCATAGGCAACAGCGTTTTGGAAAAAAATACTTCAGCTTCAATTAGATACATACATGCTGAAGCCTATGTAAGTGATGTAGTCCGGGCATATCAAAGAAAAGCTTTTGAAGAATTTAAGAAGACATACCATTCTTTGGATATTTTACTGATTGACGATATCCAATTTTTTGCCGGAAAATCTAGAACGCAGGAAGAGTTTTTCTACGCCTTTGAAGCACTTGTAGGGAATAAAAATCAAGTCATCATCACGTGCGACACTTACCCATCGGAATTAGGAGGCATAGATAATCGTCTTATTTCAAGATTCGGTTCAGGGCTGACTGTCGCGATTGAGCCGCCTGAGCTTGAAATGAGAGTAGCGATATTGCTTAAAAAGGCAGAAAGAGAGAATCTACCACTAACCGAAGATGCAGCATTTTTCATTGCTAAACATTTGAGATCTAATATTAGGGAACTTGAAGGTGCTTTACAAAAAATTATTGCTTTCTGCACTTTTCACAGTAAACCACCGTCATTAGAAATCGTACGAGAAGCTCTCAAAGATCTTTTGTCTTTACAAAAAACAGCAATAACAATTGATATGATTCAAAAAACTGTTGCTGAATTTTTTAAACTTAGGATTGGCGATATGTATAGCAAAAGAAGGCCTGCCTCTATTGCTGTTCCAAGACAAATAGCAATGTATTTAAGCAAAGAATTAACACAAAAAAGTTTACCTGAAATTGGTAACGCCTTTGGAGGAAGAGATCATACAACTGTGTTGCACGCTGTTAGGAAAATACAATCCGTAAGACAATCGGATACCCTTTTAAATCATAATATTCACATTTTGGAACAACAATTGAGAAATTGAAGTTAACTAAACATATCAAGTTGATCAATTGTTGATAACATAACTATATATCCTTTTAATTCAAGTTTATAAACAAGTTATAAAAATTGTAAAACAATAAGTTTTCTTTTAATTTTAATTAAATCATAGACTTATCAAATCACTCATTAAAACTGCATTCTATTACTATTATTATTTATTAATATGATTTTATTAAAAATACAAAAGTCTATACTCCTAAAGCCGTTTCAATCTTTAATAAACATCGTGGATAGAAGGCATTCCTTACCCATTTTAATGAATGCACTCTTAAGTTTTAAATCAGGAGAGTTGAAAGTAACAACAAGTGACATTGAAATAGAGTTGACTGCTATTATTGAAATCCCTGGAGACGTTGAAGACCAGGATATTACAGTACCAGCAAGGAAAATGTTAGACATTTTAAAAGGAATGAAAGAGGGATTGATAGATTTAAGCATTCAAAATAATAAGTTGGTTATCTCACAAGATAAGTCTAAATACAGTTTACAAATTTTGCCATCCGACGAATTTCCACTTATAAAACTACAATCTGAAATTATTTTTACAATTACAGAGCCGCAACCTAAATTAAAAAAATTAATTGATAGTGTCTCTTTTTCAATGGCTTATCAAGATGTTCGTTACTATCTTAACGGACTATTTGTTCAAATTGATTCTAATAAATTAACTACGGTTGCTACAGATGGGCATAGACTTGCAGTCAATTCAGAAGTGATCAGCCAAGATTCTTCTCACCAGTTGAAAGAAACTAAAGAAGTTATAATTCCTAGGAAAGCAGTAATAGAAATAGATAAATTGTGCAGTGATTCGGATGGAAATGTACGGCTATCATTTTATCAACATCACCTTAAAATAAATCTAAACAATATACAGATGGTTACCAAGCTTATCGATGGTAAGTATCCTGACTACAAAAAGGTGATACCACAAAAACAGCAATCTAAAGTTGATGTCGATAGACAGGAACTTTTATCAGCTTTACAAAGAGTTTCAATTTTAACAGCCGAAAAATATAGAGGAATAAAAATGCATATTAAAGGAGATAAAGTTCTACTCCACTCAACTAATGCAGATCAAGAAGAAGCTGAAGAACAAATTGATTGTTCTGAAAGTGACATTGATATAAAAATGGGCTTCAACGTTTCTTACCTTATTGAAGTACTGTCAAATGTTAGAAGTTCAACAATTCAAATTTTGTTGTCTGATCAGCAGTCAAGCGCATTAATTTTGGATTCAAACTTGAGCAATTTTAAGTATGTCGTAATGCCCATGAGGATATGAAATGAGTAACTATGATTCGTCATCTATAAAAATACTAAAGGGACTAGAGGCCGTCAGAAAAAGGCCAGGAATGTATATCGGGGATACTAGTGATGGATCTGGTTTACATCATATGGTTTTTGAAGTAGTTGACAATTCTATTGATGAATCTTTAGCAGGTCACTGCGATCAAATTAATATAGTTGTCAATACCGATAATTCTATTTCAATATCTGATAATGGGAGAGGTATCCCAGTCGATATTCATGATGATGATGAAACCAAAAGATCTGCAGCCGAGATTGTGATGACAGAATTGCATGCTGGAGGTAAATTTGATCAAAATAGTTACAAAGTCTCAGGAGGCCTTCACGGTGTTGGAGTCTCAGTGGTAAACGCTTTATCTTCATGGTTGAGACTTACAATAAGAAGGGAAGGAAAATCCTTTCTTTTAGAGTTCCAAAACGGCCACTGTACCTCCCCACTGAAAGAAACTGGTATTTCTAGCATAACGGGTACTGAAATTCATTTTCATCCTGACATAAAGATATTTGGGGACATTGACTTCAAGTACACGGTTCTAGCCAAAAGAATTAGAGAGCTAAGTTTTTTAAATAAAAATATAAAAATTTGCTTAACTGATAAAAGAACAAATAACGAAGAAGAATTTTCACATGGAGGTGGCATTGCTGAATTTGTTGAATACATAAACAAAAACAAAACACATCTGCATCCAAAAACCTTTTACGCGACTAACACTAAAAATGACGTACAAGTTGAAGTAGCATTACAGTGGAACACTACTTATAACGAAACAGTAATTTGTTTTACCAATAACATTCCTCAAAAAGACGGCGGTACTCACTTAACCGGCCTAAGAGCTGCCATGACAAGAACAGTAAATAAATTCTACTTACAAAGTGATTTAGTAAAAAAGAACAAAATTGATATTATTGGGGACGATTTGAAGGAGGGTTTAGCTGCAATCTTATCTATAAAGTTCCCTGAGCCAAAGTTCTCATCACAGACTAAAGAGAAACTTGTCTCAAGTGAAGTGAGAAAGCCCGTTGAAGACATAGTCAACTCTGAGCTCGAACAATTTTTTCAAGAAAATCCTTCTGACGCAAAATTGATTCTGACAAAAATTGTTGATGCAGCACGAGGCCGAGAAGCGGCTAGAAAGGCACGTGATGTGACCAGAAGGAAAGGATTTTTGGACTCATTAGGTTTGTCAGGTAAGTTAGCTGATTGTCAAGAAAAAAGACCGGATCAGTCTGAGTTATATTTGGTTGAGGGAGACTCAGCAGGAGGTTCGGCCAAACAAGCTCGAGATAGGAAATTTCAGGCAATCCTACCTCTTAAAGGAAAAATTTTAAACGTTGAAAAAGCCCGCTATGACAAAATCATTGTTAGTCAGGAGATAACAACTTTGATACAAACTCTTGGGATAGGCATAAAACAAGAGTCATATAATCCGGATAATTTACGATATCACAGAGTTATAATAATGACGGATGCAGATGTAGACGGTTCTCATATTAGAACTTTGTTGCTTACTTTCTTCTACCGACAAATGCCTGAACTGATTGAAAGGGGTCACATTTATATAGCCCAACCTCCTCTATATAAAATTAAATACCATAAAATAGAGAAATACTTGAAAGATGACGAAGAGTTAGAGGAGTTAATTTTCGAATTAGCAGTAAAGAATTCTAAATTATTATTGACAAAAAACGATGAAGAAATAGCAATAGACTTCACTGGTAAAGTGAAAGAACTTGCAAATGATCTAGTAAAAGTACATCGAAAGATAAAAAGATTATCTGCTGTCATTGATGAAGAAATACTGGAGTCTATACTCGGTGGAGTACGATTCGATTTTTCCTCTAAAGAGAATGCTGTGAAATCAGTGGATAATCTTAAAAATTGGCTTGAAGATAACAAAGTTGAAAATTTTAATGTTGAAGCTGAATTTTCCATCGAAAAAGAACGCTGGAACTTAATAGTTTCTCAAAATAATCATGGCAATATCAAGACCAACTCAATTGATGAAAAGTTTTTCATAGGAGATGATTATAAGTTTATTGAAAATGTATCTGATGGTGTCAAATCTTATGACAATTACAACATAAGGATGCAGTTATCAAAAGATGGGGAAGTAATTAATGCTAATTCTTTTTCCCAGGCAGTTTCACAACTTATGAACGAAGTTGAACGCAAATTGACTAAACAGCGTTATAAAGGTTTAGGTGAAATGAATCCTGAACAGTTGTGGGAGACTACAATGGATCCGGAAATGAGAATTCTTTTAAAAGTAAATATCGAAGATGCGATAACGTCCGACGCTATGTTTACGACTCTTATGGGGGAAGAAGTTGAACCGAGGAGGGATTTTATAGAGAAAAACGCCTTAAATGCAATTAATATCGATTACTAATTTACTTCTTTATCTTAGAGATGAATTCAAATCCAATTTTTTTATCATTGACTGTTAAAAATGCTTTAAATTTTCTTTTGGTCCTGGCAGAAATGAAACTGTCCAATAGATCTGTCTTCCCATTGTTTAAAAGTTTTTTCATTTGTTCAACCGAAATTGGTTGTTGTAGAATCATCAGGCCACTTCTGAAATCACAAGTCTTATCAATACCAACATTTTTTTCGCATACGTAAGATGTTTTGTAAACATATACGTTTGATGAACACTTTGGACACGCGCCAATAATATTCTCATTAGCAAAACTCACATTATCTGAAGATTCTTCATTTTCAAAGTCAAATTTCAACTCATAGTTTTCGTTCAATATTATCGTAGCAGCAAATGGAAAACCCCTTCTACTCCTGAAACCGTCAACAGGTCCAAAAGATTTTTCTTTCAAAAAAATTTCAGCTTCCTTTACAGCTAATACTCTGTTGGCGTTGATTTTTTTGATTGAAAACTGACAGCTTTTTTGATCGACGCAAGAGTAAGTTTTGTAAGTTTCTTTAACTGTTTTTTTGCATTTTGGGCATGGAACTTTAAGAGTTTCATAGTCTCCAGGTATATTCTCGCTATCAAAACTTTTGGCTTGGGAAACAATTCTCGAAGTACTGGCAATGATTTCCTTCATAAAGGTTTGTGCATTTCGTTTACCATTTTCAATTTCCTTTAGTTTAAATTCCCATTCACCCGTCAAAGATGGTGCGGATAATTCTTTTACGTTTAAACCTTTTAAAAGTCTCATGAGTTGTGTTGCATTGGGAGTGCTGATTAATTCTCTGCCATCCCTTATTAGATATTTTTCTTTCAATAGGCTTTCAATTATTGTTGCTCTTGTTGCAGGAGTTCCTAAGCCTTTACCGGCCATAGCATCTCTTTGATCTTCATTTTCTACCAGTTTTCCTGCTGTCTCCATAGCAGAGAGCAATGTAGCTTCACTGTACCTTGCTGGAGGCTTGGTTTGTTGTTCTTGAATTTCAGCAGACTTTACCGACGTGTTATTGCTTTTATCAAGTTTGACAATATGATTCTTTTTAGCATTTGACTCTGCTTTAATATACAGTTCTAACCATCCTTCCTTAGATATAACCTTCCCTTCTGTTTTAAAATAATTATCTTCAACGATAGTTATTCTTTTAGTGTTAAGAAATTCAGCCGAAGGGAAAAAACAAGCTAAGAACCTTCTCACTACTAAATCAAATAATTTTTTTTCTGGCTCTGAAAGTTTTTTAGGTATCAAACCCGTAGGAACAATAGCAAAGTGATCGCTAATTTTTTTATTATTAAAGATTTTTGAGTTTGTTTTATTAATGCCGTAATTTAGGGCTTTCTCGCAGAAAGAGGCATACATATCAATATTTTTTAAGTTGTTTATTGATTCTTTTACAGTATCAACATAATCCTCGGGAAGAGCTTTGGAGTCTGTCCTGGGATAAGTTAATAGCTTGTGTTTATCATAAAGCGCCTGAGCTAACCCAAGTGTATTCTTGGCAGAGAATCCAAATTTTGCATTTGCCTCTCTTTGTAAACTCGTAAGATCAAACAGCATGGGAGGGGATTGGACTGATTTTTTTGTTGTTTCGGTTGATTTACCATTTTTATTTTTAATTGTAGATAGAATTTTTTGACCATTGTTTAAGTCCCATAAACGGTCTTCTTTTTTTTCAGGCTCATCCAAATTTTTCTTAAATTTTGAATCAAACCACTTTCCTATAAAAACCCCCTCAGCAACCTCAAAATCAGCAAAAAGTTCGAAATATTTTTTAGAAACAAACTTTTTAATTTTATCGTCTCTTTCAACTACTATTGCAAGAGTAGGTGTTTGAACCCTACCAACTGGGGTCTTGTAAAAACCCCCTTTGGTAGAGTTGAATGCAGTCATGGCCCTGGTGCCATTGATTCCAATGAGCCAGTCGGCTTCTGCTCTGCACTTTGCTGCATTAGATAAAGGAATCAATTCCTCGTCTGGTTTTAAATCACTGAAACCTTTGCGAATCGATTCTGAAGTCATTGATTGAAGCCATAGTCTTTTAATTGGAATCTTGCACTTGCTGTGTTCCATGATATTTCTAAAAATAAGTTCCCCCTCTCTTCCAGCATCACAGGCATTGACGACCAATTTAATATCTTTTCGTTTAGTTTGTTTGATAACAGTTTTAAGTTTTGACTCAGTTTTCGGATCAGGAGACAGGGAAAATTTAGGAGGGATGTGAGGTAAGTTTTGGAATGTCCATTTACCTCGTTTAACTTCGTATTTCTCAGGTACTGAGAGTGTTAAAAGATGACCAACTGCTGAAACTATCACCATTTCATCATTTTCAAATACATCATTAGTTTTTTTAAAGCCTCCAAGCGCTTTAGCAATATCATTTGCAACCGAGGGTTTTTCAGCAATAATCAAAGTTTTTCTCATTTTAATTCTTTTTTAAATTTCAATTGTATTCTTAGTAAATTTTTTGCATCATATTACTCATTGAGTGTTAATTGCAACTATTCATTTTTAAAAATTTAATGACAATACTAAAAATATTAAAATTTCCAGACGATAGACTCCGCATTAAAGCTAAGCCTGTTGTAGACTTTGACTCTAATCTTGAGCAATTAGCTGATGATATGGCTGAGACAATGTACGATGCCCCAGGTATAGGCTTAGCAGCCACTCAAGTCAATGTACATAAAAGAGTAATAGTAGCTGACGTCACTAGCAAACAGAACGATTTGTTAATATTAGTAAACCCAAAATTAATAGTAAAAGGTTTAGAGTTAAAAGTTCATGAGGAGGGGTGTTTATCTGTTCCAGGAGTTTATGAAGAAGTACAAAGACCTGATTTAGTCGAAATTAGTTATCAAGACCTAAGTGGAAAAAGTTTCTCTATTAAAACAGATGGTTTATTATCAGTTTGTATTCAACATGAAATGGATCACCTTTTAGGAAAAGTTTTCATAGACTATTTGTCCCGTATGAAACAAGATCGCATAAGAAAAAAAATTGTTAAAGGTAAACTTTTGACCAACAAAGAAAATAGAACAGAACTTATTGAATCACCTAATTAAATTTGTTTTAATTGATGAAATTTTTTAAAATTGGTTTTGCTGGCAGTCCTTTATATGCGCAGAAAATATTAAAGTCTTTACTAAAAGAAGACGGTAACAACTATTCAATTGATTTAATCCTGAGCCAACCATCAAAGAAATCTGGACGCGGATTAAAACTAATTCAAACGCCTGTAAGCATACTAGGTAATAAAAATAATATACCTGTTTTTACACCAAACTCTTTTTCCTCAATTTCTCAGGAAATAAAAAATAGAATTCAGTCTTTAGATTTACTGATTGTTGTTGCTTATGGTTTGATACTTCCCTCGAGCATCTTAAATATGCCTCGTTACGGTTGCTTGAACATCCATCCATCTTTACTACCTAGATGGAGGGGTGCTGCACCAATACAAAGAGCTTTAGAGGCTGGTGATGAAGAAACTGGTGTTTGCCTGATTAAAATGAATACTAAGCTTGACAGTGGTCCGATTTGGAAAAGTGAAAAAATACTTATCCACGAGAAAGATAATTACGAAACTTTAGAAACAAAACTCATAAATGTTTCTATCAAATTGATCACTAATTTTATTAAAAAAGAAGACTGTGGTTCAAAAAATAATCTAAATGAACAAAATATAGTTGGTATAACAAAAGCGCCAAAAATTCTTAAATCTGAGTGTAGAATTGACTGGTTTAAAGATGCTCATACCATAAGAAACAAAGTAAGAGCTTTAAGTCCGTATCCAGGGGTTTTTACTTACTTTGGTACAACAAGAGTCAAATTATCTGATGTAACAGTAGTTGAACTAAAGTCCACAAACTCTGAACCAGGTCACATTCAAGGCTTAATTAAAGATGACTCAGGTAATGAGTATTTAAAAGTTTTATGCTCAGTCGGAGCCATCGGCATAAAGAAATTAAAAAAGGAGGGGGGCAATTTGATTAGTTCCAGAGATTTTCTAAATAGTATTAATTTGAAAAAAAATTTTTTTTTTATATGATGTCATAACAAAAAGAGAAAAATAAATGGGATATTTAAAAACCGCTTTTCTAATGTCATTAATTGTCTTTCTGTTTTCATTCATCGGTTATTTTTTCGGTGGTCAATCAGGCATGTTGTTAGCATTAGCTTTTGCAGTAGCTACTAACTTTGGTGCATATTGGTTTTCTGATCAATTCTTACTCAAAATGTACAATGCTAAAAAAATTGACAAGAATTCTGCTCCTGAGATTTACGACTTTGTTGGCGAGCTATCTCTCAGAGCTAATTTACCTTTGCCTTCCATTTATATTATTAATGAGGATGCACCAAATGCTTTTGCAACTGGGCGTAATCCAGAACACGCAGCGGTTGCAGTTACTACCGGGCTGATTAGAATTTTAAACTCCTCTGAGCTTAAAAGTGTTCTTGCCCATGAAATGGCGCATATTTCCAATAGAGATATGTTGATTTCGACTATTGCTGCAACACTAGCAAGTGGTATTTCATCTATTTCCACATTTGTTATGTTTTTTGGAGGTAGAAATTCTGAGGGAAGGTCTTCAAACCCATTACTATTACTAATTTTAATTTTTTTAGCACCTATCGCCGCAAGTCTTATCCAAATGTCAATTTCTAGATCTAGGGAGTTTGAAGCAGACAGATTAGGGTCCTATTTTTCTCAAGACCCTTTATCTTTGGCGTCTGCTTTAAAAAAAATTGAAAATTACTCTTCAAAAACTTCCTTTGAGATAGCAGAAAATAATCCTTCGACCGCTCAAATGATGATTATGAACCCATTATCTGGCAGAAGATTAACTAATCTTTTTTCAACCCATCCGCCTACGCTAGAAAGAATAAAACTTTTAGAGGAATTAGCTAATTCTAATCATGACATTACATAAATTTCTCCAATAATATTTATGCTTGATCCTCTTCATAAGGATTTGATCATAGCCTCTAACGAAATAGTTTTCGAATTGGGACTATCTTCGCAAAATCTAAAAGGTAAGAAAGTGAATTTGACACCACACCAAAAAAACTTATATTTTTTTGGTTTAAAAAACTGGGGTTTAACCAAAGTGAGGATTGACAGGATATGTAAAACACCACCTCCTGCAAAGATAATGGCAGTTTTATCAATTGCTTTTTCCATGATTAAAATTAAAAGATATTCAAACTTTACGATCGTCAGTCAATCAGTTGAGGCAGTAAAGCTTATATATGGAAAAAAATTAGCTGGCTTAACAAACTTTATTTTAAGAAACACCATTTTTGAAGTTCAAAATGGTGTCGATGATGGAAATAATCTAGTTGCAAAGTGGAATATGCCTCTTTGGTGGATAAAAAAGGTGAAACAGGAATTTGGAAACGAGGATGATGAAATATTCTTAATTAACAAATATCACCCTCCTATGGCATTACGTGTAGCTTACTCATATAAAAAAATAATTGATTTAAAGAAAGAATTAAAAATTAATAATTCCAAAATCTTACAAACTGGAAAAAATTCTTTATGTATTGTTCCTCCTTATGATATTCGTACAACTCAAGCCTTTAAATCTGGAAAAGTCAGTATTCAGGATTTAAGCTCACAAAAAATTGTTGATTTTATTAAACCCAAAGAAGGCTCATCGGTTCTTGACGTGTGTGCTGCTCCAGGAGGAAAAACTTTCGCTATAGCAGCTAGGTATCGATCTTTGAATATTATCGCTTCGGACATTTCTAAAATCAGACTAAATAAAATGAAAGTAGATATGAAAAGACAGGAAAATTACCTTTTATCAAAGCCAAAATTTTTAGTTGCTGACATATCAAACGAGAAGGGTAAAAGAACGCTACTATCATTCGTTAATTTTGGATTTGATTATGTAATTTTAGATGCTCCGTGTTCTGGCTCTGGAGTAGTGAGGCGTCATCCAGAAATTCCTTGGAACAGAAGCCCATCACAATTAAAAAAACTGGTCAAATTACAGTCAACTCTATTAATGAATTCATGGAATTTATTAAAACCAAACGGTATTTTACTTTACTCAGTTTGCTCTATTTTTCGTGAGGAAGGAGAAAATCAAATTACCAATTTCACAAAATTGAACAAAAGTGCGATCAAAATTCAATCCAATTTTTTAAGACCAACCCTTGAAAATGCTACAGATTCAAACCATTATGAAGCAGATACAGCTTACCTAGGTTCTGATGGGTTTTTTTATGGATTAGTCAAAAAATTATGTCACTCTTAAAAATGTTTTTTAGTATTTTTTCCATCAACAACTCAAATAAATTTTTCTTGCTTTTAATAGTTTTTTTTTCTTCAACCTTTTCATTTGCCGAGGAGGGGAAAAAACCATCATCAATTACTACAGAAAATGTTTTTCTGCTTCAAACTAATAATAAATACTCCTTGAGTGGCGATGTTTTAGTTACTTTAGAGGAAACATTAATTGACGCTTTGGCAAAAGGAGTTACATTGGAGTTTATTTCTGACTTGCAGCTATTGTCAGATAGATTAATATTCCCAGATAAAGTTGAAAAAAATTGGACTAGAAAAGCATCTTTGACTTACCATGGGATTACTAGAAGATACTACGTTAGAATTGAAGAAAAAAAACTGTTCTTCGAAAGCTTAACTCAAGCCTTAGCCTCTTGTTTGGGGTTAAAAAATTGGATTAACTTAAAAAAAATAGAAATAAAAAAAAGAAACAGACTCAGGGTTAAATTAAGTTTAAATATTGATTCTTTACCCAAGCCATTATCTTTAGTTGCAGTTTCTGATCCGGCTTGGAAGTTGACAACGGGATGGGTACCCGTTGAAATTAAAGAGTGAGGGTTTGATAAATGAGTTTGATGTTAAGGATAACTTTAATTTTGGTTGTTTTAACTTCAGCGAGCTTGTTGATCATTCTCTCTGTCTCAACTGCAAATAAAAGTCAATTTGATGATGAGTATGCTTGGTTAGTTATTGCTAATGTAGTGGTAACAGTTTTTATTTCTTTGGTAACTTTAATGATTATCAATCGAGCTTGGCTAAGATACAAACAAGCTGTATTTGGTTCAAAGCTAATGGTTCGATTGTCAATTGCATTTGCAATCATTGGAACAATACCTGTTGCACTTGTATTTGTTGTATCAAATCAGTTTTTAGCTAAAACAATTGATACTTGGTTTTCAAATAGCGTAGATGTTGCACTTGATTCAGGCTATGCACTTGGTAGAGCAACATTAGATGCAATAAAAACTGAAGTAGATTCTCAAACAAGACAAACAGCATTTGATTTAGCCAATGTTCCGAAGCCCGAACTTCCTGAGGTTTTGGGTTCGATGACGAAAAATAACACCCTAGCAGAAATAACTGTTCTTAATGAAGTTGGAGTCATTTTGGCCGTAAAAGGTTTGAGAAAGGAACTTGTTCCAGATTTGCCCACAAAAGGAATGTTGGATCGATTAAAGGCAAATGGAACTTTAGTCCAAATTGAGTCCCCCTCGAACGATCCTCAAAACTCGTTACAAGTCAGAGCTCTTGCTTACTCAAACTCATTTAGATCCTCTGAAGAGAGATTAATTGTCCAATGGATTGAACCCATTCCCAAAAGATTGGTTAAAGATCTTGAGGCTCTTAATAAAGGATTCAATGAATATGAGCAGCTTTTACTAGGAAAAAAAGGAATTAGTCAGATTTACAATGTTACTCTCATCTTTACCATGCTTTTATCAATTTTAGGAGCATTATTAGCTTCTGTACTTTTGAGTAGCTGGCTAGTAGGACCACTAAAGTCTTTAGAGAAAGCAACCAAGGCAGTAGCCATTGGGGATTTTAGGCCTTTAAAAAAAGATAAATTAAATCATGAGATAAATGATCTTCTAGCTTCTTTCAATGAAATGATGATTAAACTCAATACCGCTCAGAGTGTTGCTTTGGAGAGCTCTCTGCAACTTAAAGCTTCGAGTAGATTTTTTGAACAAGTTTTGGCTCATTTAACAACTGGAGTCATTGTATTTGATCAAGATTGGTACCTTGAACAGTTCAACTCAAGTGCTCAGTCAATTCTAGGTTGTAACCTAGTCAATAATTTAGAAAAATCAATTAAAGAAATAACAGTCTTTTCAAACCTGGACTTCACAAAGATAACAAAGCAACCTCCTCAAAAACCTCAAAGAATAGACAGCGTTAGAGATGACGGATCGGAAGTTAGCTTAATTTTTACTGCCTTTGTCCTATCAAACACTGATTTTGATGATAAGCACCGTGTGATTTTGGTTTTTGACGATGTAACAGCACTTTTAGAAGCTCAAAAGTCGCAAGCTTGGGCTGATATGGCTAGGGGACTTGCACACGAAATAAAAAATCCACTAACTCCAATCCAATTATCTGCTGAGAGACTACAAAAAAAACTTTCTGGCCATCTTAACAATAGGGAGGAAGATATTTTATTTAAATCAACTCAAATGATTGTTAGTCAAGTTTCAGCACTTAAAACTATGATTGACGAGTTTCAAAACTATGCTAGATTACCCTCAGCTCAACCAGCAAAGTTATTCTTAGATGAAGTTCTTAAAGAAATTCTTCCTTTGTATTCCTCTGAATTTAGAATAAATTTCATTAATTTATGTGAAGAAAAAACCGCTTTGGTCAAAGTTGATCGTGATCAATTGGTTCAGGTAGTGCATAATTTAATACAGAATGCTCAGGATTCAATCGGAAATAATACAAAAGGAGAAATAAAAATTATATGTAAATTCATAGAGTTTAATTCTGAAAAAAAAGTTAGACTTTCAATAGAGGATAACGGTCCAGGCATTAAGGAGAGTATTTTGAATAAAGTTTTTGAACCTTACATTACTACAAAATCAAAGGGTACTGGATTAGGATTAGCAATAGTGAAAAAGATTATTGAGGAAAATAAGGCTGAAATAACTTTAGTTAATAAAAAAGATAATACAGGACAGTCATTTGGTGCGATGGCTACAATAGACTTCACAAATTATTCAAATAAAGAAAATGAAATAATTCATGGCTGAAATTTTAATAGTAGATGATGAGATAGGTGTAAGAGAACTTTTAACAGAAGTTCTACAAGATGAAGGCCATTCGATAACCTTGGCGACTAATGGAGCTGAGGCTCGAAATGCTAGAGCGTCACTGAAGTTGGATTTAGTACTTCTTGATATTTGGATGCCTGATACAGACGGCATCACATTACTCAAGGAATGGGTGTCATCAGGACAGACACAAACACCTGTAATTGTAATGTCAGGGCACGCTACCATCGATACCGCAGTTGAAGCTACTAGGATAGGGGCTTTTGATTACCTTGAAAAACCCATAACTCTTACGAAGCTTTTAAAAACAATAGAGAAGGCCACTGTAAAACAAGAGCCTAAAATAAAATCTCTACTTTCTGACCTTGATGGTTCAAAAAAATCAAATACTTTAAAGCACACAACTATCAAAAATAGAAATAGCACTCCTTCAATGGCCAACACTTCTCAAATTGAGGGCTATAAATCTGAAATTGAAGAGTCTAAGCCGGTAATTGATCAGTCTTCTCCCACTGTAGCATTAAGTAAGGAAGATATTGCTCTAACTCAAGCAAAAGAAGCTTTGGAGAATTTAGATTTAGATTTGCCACTCAGGGAAGCAAGAGATTGTTTTGAGAGGATTTATTTAAGTTATCAACTTGCAAAGTTACAGGGAAGTATGACCAGATTAGCACAAAGATCTGGATTAGAGAGGACCCATTTGTATAGAAAAATTAGACAGTTAGGAATGGAACTTCAAAAAGGTATTTTTAGAAAAAGTCAGTAAATGAAAATTCTTATTCTTGGTGCTGGCAGAGTTGGTTCAAATTTAGCCGAAATGCTTGTCATTGATAAAAGTGATGTTACCGTTGTCGATTCAGATTCTGAAGCTTTAAAGAATTTGCAAGATCGATTTGATTTAAGAACTGTTGTTGGTACTGCAACCTCCCTAGAAGTTCTTGAGGAAGCAGGTATTGATGATGTAGATATGTTAGTAGCAGTTACTGCAAATGATGAAGTAAATCTTGTTTCTTGTAAATTGGCACACGCACGTTTCAATGTTCCTCAACGAATTGCTCGTGTCAGGTCAACTCAATGGTTAAATGCGCCTGACTTATTGGGTCCAGAAGGTTTTGCAGTTGATAAAATTATCAGTCCTGAGTCTTTTGTTACGGACACTATCAGGAAACTAATAGAAATCCCAGAAGCCTTGCAGGTAATTGAGTTTGCAAACGGTATGGTTACGATGTTGGCAGTTTTGGCCCATCCGGGAGGACTTTTAGTTAGTCACCCAATTGGTGATATAAGGGATCATTTACCATCAGTTGATTGTCGGGTAGTTGCGCTATTCAGAAAAGGTAAAGCCTTACTACCTGAGGCAAACACAAGTATTGAAGTCGGAGATGAAGTTTTTGTCGTGGTTGCATCAGAAAATGTTTCTCAAGTTCTCAGGGAACTAAGACAAATAGATGACCCAGTAAGAAGAGTCATGATTGTGGGGGGTGGTAATGTTGGCACCAGAGTTGCCTTATCGGTTTCTGACACTATGACCCCAAAAATAATAGATCACAATAAAGGTCGATGTGAACGAATAGCTCAGATCCTGAGTGGAAAAGCATTAGTTATCCATGGAGACGCAACAGATGAGGCACTTTTAATTGAGGAGAATGTTGGTGATGTTGACATGTTTGTAGCCCTAACTAATGATGATGAAAATAATATAATGTCAGCTCTTTTAGCTAAAAGACTTGGTGCAAACCGCGTAATGTCTTTGATAAATAGAAAGGCGTATGCTGAATTAGTTGAGGGAGGAAATATTGATATAACTGTCACACCATCTCATGCTACTTTGGGTGAATTACTGAAATTTATTCGAAGGGGTGATATCGAGGCAGTGCACAGTCTTAGAAGAGGAGCAGCTGAGGCACTGGAAATAATAGTTCACGGAGACAAACAAACATCAAAGGTTATTGATAGAAGGGTAGATGAAATCGAGCTGCCGAAAGAAGCTTTCTTGGGAGCAATTGTTAGAGATGTTGAAAATTCTAAAGAAGTTCTAATTGCCCACCATGACATAATTATAAGAAACAATGATCACCTAATAGTTTTTGTTTCAAATAGAAAGATAATTCCTAAAATAGAAAAGTTATTTACTGTCTCAGCTAGTTTTTTTTAACGAAAAAGAAACATGTTTAAAACCTCTGAAAAATATGCTGAGATACTATTTATTTTAGGAATTATTGTTTCTTTGTTTTCTGTTTTCTTTTTCGTACCTGTTCTAACTAGCCTCATTTACGATGAAGAAGTACATTTGTTATTCGGTTCCATCGGTATTTTGTCTTTGTCAAGCGGAATTACCACAGCATTTTTATTCAAAAGTCCACAAGAGGAGTTTAAACCCAAAAGAGAGTTACAACCAAGAGATGGGTTTCTGTTGGTATTATTGGTTTGGTTAATATTGTCATTTATTTCTTCTCTTCCTTTTTACTTTCACTTTCATGAAATTACATTAATAGCAGCTATGTTTGAAGCAATTTCTGGTCTTACTACAACAGGTGCTACTGTATTTGGCGGCCTTGATCAGATGTCAAAAGGAATACTTATTTGGAGAGCTTTACTTCAATGGATTGGAGGTATGGGTATCTTAGTATTAACTATCGCTATTTTACCTTTACTTGGTGTAGGAGGAATGCAAGTTTTTAGAGCCGAAGCATCTGGACCAATGAAGGATAAAAAACTTACTCCAAGAATTGCTGAAACAGCCAAGGCTCTTTGGGTAATTTATTTCATTTTAACTTTATTTTGTATAGTTTTTTATTGGCTAGCTGGCATGACATTTTTTGATGCAATTGCACATGCATTTACTACAATTAGCATTGGTGGACTTTCCACACATGATCAAAGTTTTGGTCATTTTAATAGCGTAACCATTGAAGCAATTGCGATTATTTTTATGATAATTGCTGGTATGAATTTCACTCTTCATTTTTCTGCGGCAAAAAACTTAACTTTTTCTATGTATTGGAAAAGTTTAGAAAATAGATGTTTTTTATTTATGCTGTTATTTGGTGTTGTGGTTGCTTTTTTAGCTTTATACTCTACAAATGAAAATGTTCATTTTTTTGAAAGGTTAAGAATTGTTGCTTTTAATGTAATTTCCATAGCAACAACAACTGGTTACGCAACTCAAGATTATGGACAGTGGCCACCTGTAGCATTCTCAATAATGTTGCTTTTATCTTGCTTTCTTACCAGCTCAGGATCCACTGGGGGAGGAGTAAAGATGGTCAGGATAATAATCATGTTTAAGCAAGCAGGAAGGGAGATTTCAAGAACAATGCATCCTCATGCTGTTATTCCTCTCAAAATTGGGGAAACAACAATCGCTAATCGAGTAGTTCTTGCTGTTTTAGCTTTCATGTTTTTTTATCTCGTTACTTTACTATTAACTTTTTTCTTATTGTTAGCCACTGGATTGGGCGCCGGAACTGCGATATCGGCCTCTTTGGCTTGTTTAAATAATTTAGGGCCAGCACTTTTTGAACTTGGACCCACATCCAACTATGGATCTCTGTCAAGCCTACAACAGTTAATTTTATCTGTTGCAATGCTCTTGGGAAGACTGGAACTTTTAACTATTTTTGTATTTTTTTCAGGTGCTTTTTGGAAAAAATAGATTATCAATTAGATGAACTAAATTGATAAATTGCCGTAGTGCATCTCAGAGTAATGAAACGCTTAATTATTTTCGTTTTATTCATTTTAGTTTCGTCAATATAAGCAGCATTAATATTTGTAAAATTAAGCTTTTTAAGCAAGAGTTCAAAATCTTTAACGGTAGCAAAGTGTAAATTCGGTGTATTAAACCACTCAAACGGTAGCCTATGATTAACTGGCATATTTCCCTTAGCTAGAGAATAAAGACTCGACCAATGACCAAAATTTGGGATGCTCACGATAACTTTTTCTCCAAGACTGCTAATTTTTTTTAACACAAACTCAGTTTTAAGAGTTGCTTGAAGCGCCTGAGATAGAATTACAACATCAAATTTATTTTTATCAAAAATAGAAAGACCGGCATCAATATCTGCCTGGATTACATTCAAGTTTTTTTTGATGCATAAATTAACTTTTTCAGAGGATATCTCTACACCATAACCTCGACAATTATTATTTTCGTTTAACCACTGGAGTAACATACCATCCCCACATCCCAAGTCTAAAACTTTTGACTCTGGTGAGACCCAATTAGCAATGATAGCTAAATCATCTCTAAGCTTCATTAATGAAAACTCCAAATAAGTTTATACATCTATTTTACTAAAATAACTTTTTAAAATTTGATGATATTCCCTATCTTTGAGTAAAAAAGAATCATGCCCATTTTCTGAATCTATCTCAGTATATGAAACATCTAATTCATTTTCTAGTAATGCAGATACAAGCTCATGTGAATGACTAGGTGGAAACCTCCAGTCTGAAGTGAATGATACTAAAAGATACTTTGCTTTAACTAATGACAATGCTCTTGTAAGATTCCCATCGTAGTTTTCTGCTGGATCAAAGTAATCTAAAACTCTTGTAATTAAAAGATATGAATTTGCATCAAATGTATGAGAAAACTTTTCTCCTTGATATCTCAGGTAAGACTCTATTTGAAAATCAATCTCATAAGAAAAGGAATAGGTTTCTTTGCTTTGTAAATTTCTTCCAAATCGTTGAGTCATTCCGTCTTGTGATAGGTATGTAATGTGGGCTAGCATTCTTGCTATTGAGAGACCTACTTTTGGGTATGTATTTTTGGAGTAATAGTCACCACCCAAAAATAATGGGTCAGTAATTATTGCTCTTCTTGCTATTTCATTAAATGCAATATTTTGTGCTGTTAACCTAGCTGTAGATGCAATTATGACTGAATGTCTAATACGATCTGGAAAAGAAATACTCCATTGCAAAGCCTGCATACCACCTAAACTTCCACCAACTACAGCAGCAAATTTTTCGATTCCAAGGTAGTCTGCTAAAAGAGCTTGACTTTTAACCCAGTCTTCAACTGTAAGTACTGGGAAAGAACTTCCATATGGTTTTTTAGTTTCAGGGTTTATGGACGCAGGTCCAGTGGAACCAAAACATGAGCCGAGGTTGTTAATACCAATAACAAAAAATTTATCTGTATCTATAGGTTTTCCTGACCCAACCATGTTATCCCACCAACCAATATCTTTTTTGTTTTTTTGACTTATTCCTGCAACATGATGAGATGCATTTAGGGCATGACAAATTAAAATAGCATTTGAATTCTCATTGTTAAGTTCGCCATATGTTTCATAAACAAGTTTAAATTTATTAAAATAAACACCACTTTTCAGTTGAAAAGGCAGATCAAACTCAGCAATTCTTTCTACGATAAATTTCACTTGATTTTCTAATTATTGAAGTTGAAGTTTTAATATCTTTTCTTTAATTAAAAGTATCTCATTGCAGTTCATGGAAAAACATCGTAAACCTAATTTTAATAAAAGTTCTGTATGGCGGACATTACCAGCCATTTCTCCACAAATTGAGACAGGAACCATTTCTCTATCACAGATTTTAACGACACCTTTAATTAGTTCTAAAATTGCTGGGTGTTCAGGATCATATAAGCTAGATACAAACCGATTTGTCCTGTCAATTGCTAAAGTGTATTGAATTAAATCATTTGTTCCAAGTGAAACAAAATCTAAATGAGGCAATAGACTCGCAATTGCTATTGCCGCAGAAGGGACCTCAATCATTGCTCCAATCTCAATCGATTGATTATACTCCTTTTTCTCTATTTTGAGTTGATGCATTGCATTTTCAATTAGAGATCGACAAGCTATTAGTTCACTTTCACCACTAATCAAGGGCAATAATATTTTTATATTTCCCCACTTGGAGGCTCGCAAAATTGACCTAATTTGTGTAATGAAAATTTCGGTATTTGCCAAAGATAAACGAATAGCTCTGAGACCCAAAGCCGGATTAGCTGGTTGTTCAAAATCATTTTTGATATAGGGTATGTTTTTATCAGCACCTGAATCAAGAGTTCTAATTACAACTGGAAGTTTACCCATATCAACAGCAACTTTTTTGTATGCACTAAACTGTTCTTCCTCAGTTGGCATAGAATTTTTATTTAAAAACAGAAATTCACTTCTAAATAGACCAATACCGTTTGCTCCTTGATCAAGAGCTTTTTCGGTTTCCTCGGGTTTTTCAATATTACCCATGAGTAAAATTTCTACACCATTGCTCATCAAACATTTTACGTTTTTTAATTTTTTTAATTGTTTTTTAAAATTGTATTTATCGAGTTGTCTTTTCTTATAAAGTTCAGTAGTTTTTTCATCTGCTCCAACTACAATAACACCACATTCTGAGTCTAAAATTATGTTTTCTCCGTGCTCGATCAAATCAAAAGATTTTTGTAAACCCAAAATAGCTGGGATATTTAAACTTCTTGCAAGAATAGCAAGATGTGATGTCGGACTTCCTGATTCTGTTGCAAAACCCTTGACATGACGTTTTTCTAAATATGTAATCTCTGAAAAAGATATATCTTTTGAAATTAAAATCCAATTGTCGGAAATATTTTTTTCGTTTTGAACATTGTCAAATTCGGAATTGTTAGAGTCTAATTTAGTATTTTCACTTTCGACTAAACTCATTTTTTTCAATAAACGATTAACTAATTGCTCAATATCTTGACTTCGTTCTCTAAAATAAGCATCTTCAATTTTATCAAACTCATTGCATATAAAATTTAATTGCTGAACTAATGCCCATTCTCCATTGCAATGAAACTTCAAAATTTTATCTTTTGTACCATTAATTAATACATTATCATCAAGTATAAGATGATAACTTTCTAGAATATTTTTAAATTCAGGAGTTAGATTCTTTTCAATATTTGTAGCCAGAAGTTCTAGCTCTTTTTTTAGTGAGTCAACAGCCTTTTGAAACCTAGATTCTTCTTCCTTAACTTTGTCAGACGGAATAGTTTTGAATTCGACTTCTAGTTTAGAAAAGGAGGGCAATACCCAAGCTTTACCAAAAACTATGGAGTCTCCTACCCCTTTTCCTTGAATTACAAATGTCATTTAAAGTTAACTTTCTTCACTAAAATTTGTATTAAAAAATATTTCAATATCATGAATTGCTTTATCTTCCTCTTCACCATCACACTCAATTTCAATTTCGCAGCCCTCACTAGCTGCTAACATAGTTATACCTAAAACACTTTTGGCATTTACTTTTTTGGGACCGTTCGAAATCCACACTTCGCAGGGATACTTTGAAGAAATTTGTGCGAGTTTTGATGAGGGTCTGAGATGCAAACCTAATCTGTTGGTAATAAGTATCCTTTTTTTTTTCATCTTTAACCCTCAATTTTTTTTAAGCCAGAAGTACCAGCATTATTAATTCTTTTAAAGATAGACTCTAAACCCTCATCCTTGTGAGTTATTGCACTTAGCAACATGGGTATATTAATGCCAGCGACCCCTTTGTAATCGACTAAATTTTGTGATAGCCAGTGATGCAACCCATTACTCGGAGTAGCTCCAACAATATCAGTTAATACGATAATTGATTTAGGCCGATTTTTCTTAACCCATTCAAGGTGTAAAAAATAAGACACAGTCTCAGGAGATTGTGAAGGTAAAACATCAATGATAACTAATTCATCTACTTCTCTGCCAAATGAATGTTGAATTATTTTAGCAAGTGCTTTACCCAAAGGATCATGACATATAAGAAAAAAAAACATTATTTAAATTTATCCAAAATAATTCCAACTTGTTTATAGAATAATTCTCCAACATTAATTTCTGTAAGTTTTGAAATTTCTCTAAAACCAGTTGGACTCGTAACATTAATCTCTGTCAAGTACTTACCGATAATATCCAAACCTAAAATAAAAAACCCGAGGGGACTTAATTTTAAAGCAATCTCCTCAGCAATTTGACGATCTAGAGAACTTAAAGGCTCAATGCTTGGTTGTCCTCCAGCTGCTAAATTTCCAATGTATGACCCCCTCTTAGGAGTCCTTACTAAACAACAGTTAATTATTTCACCATTGATAACTAACACTCTTTTGTCACCATTTGCAATTTCGGGTAGAAATTTTTGTACCATGATTTTACAACTACCCTTCTCAGTTAGTGTTTCAATAATAGAAGGAATATTAGGATCTAGAGTATCAACAACAAAAATACCGCTACCACCCATTTCATTTAAAGGCTTGAAAACAACTTTCTTAAATGATTTTGTAAATTCAGTAAGCTCCTTTTTTTCCTCTGATACTATGGTCATAGGTATATACTTGTGAAAAAATACTGTTGATAATTTTTCATTATGACTAAGAAGAGCAGAGGGGGAATTAAAAATTTTTATGCCATTATTTTCGGCTATTTGTAAGACAAGAGATGCCGTACTGTATTTATCATCAAAGGGAGGATCTTTTCTAATAAAAATAATATTAAATTCTTTCAAATTTACAGTCTCAGTAAAATTGAGTTCAAACCAAAGTTCGGCATCATTTTTTTTTGGTTTACTTATAAAATTGGTTTTAGCGAATACGACTGGACCCTTGGATGATGCAACTATACTCAAGTCATTAATAGCACACACCATCACTTCATAATTTTTTCTCCAAGCTTCTTCAATCAAGAAGATAGTCGAGTCCTTACTGTAATTTAGGTTTTTAATTGGGTCACAAATAAAAAGAATTTTCATAATTAACAAAGAAACTCTTTACTTTATATAAATCATTTAATATTGATCTCTTTTGAGGCTGCTATAGCTGCTAACCGTGCTAAAACACCATAAAAATAAAGGCGGTTAGTAGTTGATTCTGGATCTTTGGAAAAGGCTGGAAATTGACAACCGTTCTCAAAAGGCAATGGAAAAAATTTCATACCAGGTGTGTTGAGATTTTCATCTAAGCCTCTATCGGAATGAACCCTGTAAAATCCTCCAACAACATAACGATCTACTACATACACTACAGGCTCAGCAACAAATTCCGTTTGTGAATCTACAAATGTCTCAAAAGAGTAAACTCCCTCTTGAATTAAAACATCAGACACTTCAATCCCTTCTTTGACTTTGGACATTTTATTTCTTTGTTTTCTATTTAAATTTTTGATTTGTGAGGCATCCCTCACTGTCATAACTCCCATACCGTAAGTACCAGCATCAGCTTTGACTACAACAAAAGGTTTTTTGTCAATTCCAGAAGCATTATATTTTTCATGTATTTTTCTTAATAAATCTGAAACATGATCACTAAGACAGCTTTCGCCTTTCCTAGTCATAAAGTCAATTTTTTTACACTGCTCATACATCGGATTAATTAACCAATTATCAGCACCGAGAAAATCACAAAATTCTTTTGCAACCTGATCATATTTATGAAAGTGCATAGACTTACGACGGAAAGACCAACTGTTATTGATTGAAGGAACTACAGTTTGACAATCCAAGTTTTCTAATTCGTAAGGAACTCCGGATGATAGGTCATTATTTAAGACTATCAAATTTGCATCAAAACCTTCTAATGTTAATTTTCCAGCTGAGAAAGTCAAAGGCTCAATCTCAAAAAAATCTTTGTTACCACTAATATTTTTATAACTAATTTTAATCTTTTCTTTTAATTCGGGATTTATGCTTCCTACTCTAACAGTCAATCCTGAATTAGATAAAATGGAGTAAAGGTTTCCTAAGCTTTCTAAATAATATTTGTTTCTAGTGTGGTTTTCAGGAATTAAAAGGACATTTTCCACATCTGGGCACCTTTTTTCAATAGAAGTCATAAAGGCTTGAACTATACATGACAAGTCTTTCCCCCCGAGATTATTAAAACCAGCTGGAAATAAATTAGTGTCAACGGGAGAAATTTTGAAACAAGCATTTCTTAGGTCAACCGAACAATAAAAAGGAGGAGTATTTTTATTAAAATTGTTTCTTAGCCAGTGTTCAACTGAGGCACTTTTATCAATAATTTTTTTTTCAAAATCGAGTAGTTCTCCACAGAGAGAAGCATTTAATTGAGGACCCATACTTGATAGTATATAGAAAAAAAAATCCCCGCAGGATTCTACTCTTGCGGGGATAAAGGTAGTAGGCGCAATGTTAGTTACGACCCACCTGGAGAATTTAGTTTAAGTAATACGCTTTTTCACCGTGGCTAGAGACGTCAAGACCTTCACGTTCCTCTTCTTCTGTCACTCTCATGCCAATAAGCAAGTCTGCAATTTTTAGTGCGATAAATGCTACTACCGCAGATACAATGATGGTAATTATTACAGCTTCAAGCTGAATAAGCACTTGACCACCAATTGCGAAATCGTCACCACCACCGCCACCTAATGATGGGGCAGTGAAAACACCTGTAAGTACTGCTCCAAGAATACCTCCTACACCATGGATGCCAAAAACATCTAAGGATTCATCAGCACCGAGAAGAGATTTTAAACCAGTACAGGCCCAAAGACATACAAATCCGGCAATGGCGCCAATCACTATAGCACCCATAATACCTACTGAACCACAGGCAGGGGTGATGGCGACTAAACCAGCTACCATGCCTGAAGCAGCACCTAACATTGAAGGTTTCCCTTTGGCTATTGATTCACCAAGGCACCAAGCTAGTATAGCGGCTGATGTTGCAAAAAGTGTATTAGCGAAAGCTATGGTAGCGCCACCTGTTGCTTCAAGATTTGATCCAGCATTGAAACCAAACCACCCGACCCATAGCATAGAGGCACCAATCATAGTCATAACTAAAGAATGTGGAGGCATTGGTTCTTTTTTGTAACCTATTCTTGATCCCAGAAAATAAGCTGCAACTAAACCTGCAACACCAGAGTTTATGTGTACTACTGTTCCACCTGCGAAGTCTAGAGCACCTTTATCGAGGAGGTATCCGCCTGGACCCCAAACCATGTGACAAATAGGCAAATAAGAAAAAGTAAACCAAATGACTGCGAATAATAGTACAGCAGCAAATTTTGCTCTTTCACATATTGAACCTAGGATAAGAGCACAAGTTAAACCTGCAAAGGTTGACTGAAATGCGATAAAGATTGTTTCTGGCAATTTATAGTCATCAGAAAAAGTATCAGCCAAAGAATCAGGAGTGACACCAGACAAAAATAATTTTGATAATCCTCCAATAACAGCATTTCCCTCCGTGAGGGCTAATGAGTAACCATATACTGCCCAAAGAACGACTATTAAACTAAAAACAGCAGATACTTGCATTAGCATTGAAAGCATATTTTTGGTCCTAACTAACCCACCATAGAAAAGGGCTAGACCGGGTACAGCCATAAATGTGACTAATAACGTTGCCGTCATCATCCAAGCAACATCACCCTTAACCACTGTTGGCTCAACTGCAGCTACAACTTCCGTAGCAAGTTCTGGATCTTGGGCCAGAACTGGGACTGAAACTAAAGCTAATAATGTTCCTAATATTTTCCAAGGGTTAGAACCAAGGGATTTAAGAATCTTCATAATCGAATACCTTTAAAAAAAATCGTAATGTGAGTGTTAAAAAATTAATAAAATCGCTCTAAAGCGCCTCTTTACCGGTCTCGCCGGTGCGAATACGAATCACGTTTTCAAGATCAGATATAAAAACCTTGCCATCTCCAATCTTTCCAGTTTTACCTGAAGACTCTATCGCTTCAACAGCACTTTCAAAGATGGAATCATCTACAGCAACCTCGAGTTTAACTTTAGGAAGAAAATCGACTACGTATTCAGCCCCTCTGTAAAGTTCAGTATGGCCTTTTTGTCTTCCAAAACCTTTAACCTCTGTAACAGTCAGACCTTGAACCCCTATAGCAGATAAAGCTTCACGAACTTCATCCAACTTAAAAGGTTTAATAATTGCGGTAATTAATTTCAATTTTAATGTCTCCTCTAATTGACAAAAAATACATAGAGCATCCCCCTAAACAATAGGGGGCTGACTATTTAAAATGATTTTGAAAAGGACAGAACTGCCCCAGAAACGCAACCAGAGCCTGTACACCCGGAACCACTGTTGTCTATAAAGTCGACCCCTACACCATAGCCATCACCTACGTCGTAAGCGATACTAACACTGTAATCTTCATAGTCAGCACTACTATCATTCTCAACTGAGTGAGTTCCAGCGTGAGCGGTAAATGTGACTTTCTCAGATAAGGGATACTCGAAATTTATTTGAGTATATGTAGTACCGTCGGAGTCGGTAGCTCCATACCAATCGGTTGTAAAATAATGAAAGCCTACGCTTATTGGTCCATAACCAGCAATTGCGTAAATTTCATTAGAGTTAATTTGTGCGCTTTGCCCTGAATTGTCTGGGTAATAATAGTAAAGATCACCTATGTCTATACTTAAACCACCAGCTTCAAAGGCATACCCAGCATAGAAATCCATTTCCATAGAAGTATTGCCGTATTCAACATTGGAGTTCCAGTTGCCAATGTAGAAACCACTGGAGTGAGAAAGGTCAAATCCACCTTGTATTGCAGGGGCGTCCTCAGTTTGTTTTACTCCACGGAACCTGTATTCAGAAAACACACCAACATTAGCTGACGATTCCCATCCAGTATCCTGAGCAAAAGAACTGTTAAAGGTAAATGGCATAGATGATGCCAGTAAAGTAGCAAATAAAACTTTATTCTTCATATATTTCTCCATAGGTACACGAATATAAAAACATTTGTTATTACATTGCTATTTTTGTGCCACATTGGTTCTCAATAAGATAATTTAAATTACCCAATTAAATCAATTATTTATGAATAATAAAAAAATTTTATCACTTCATTCGAATTTGGAATGCAACATTTACAATATTTTTATGCACCAATATAAAGAATTATGCACAAAAGAAGTTATGATTTCTAGGCAGATATCAATTCAAATATTTAGTAACAAACTTATGTTTTAGCAAAAAAGTTGATTTAAAATATAAAAATGGAAAATATTATTCTTGAGTTTAAAAAAAAATTTAAAGAGTTATCAGAATCTTCCCCTAAGGAGAATTTGGAAGCAAATATGAAAATATTTTTGAACATTGTTTTTGAAAAATTAGACGTTGTTCCTAGGGCTGAGTTTGAGAAACAAAAGGAAACACTAAAAAAAGCTCAAAATAAACTTAATGAACTTGAAAATAACATTGATAATTTATTAAAAGAAAAAAAAATTAAGTAAATTTTAAGCACTCACTCTTATGTAAGATACTACTCCAAAGACTTTAAAAAGAATGTGGCTTGTTCCTCTGAAAAGTTTTCATCCGCACCATAAACAATTGCCCGTACCACACTATTTTCTTTAATTAAAGTAGTTGTCATTAATCTGATTTTGATAAAGGATTTTTGGGCTGTTGAAATTGAACCTGAGTAATGTTTTATACTTTTCCCTGAACTTTCTTCTTTCTCAAGATTAAAATTTCTTTCTAAAGTAACTTTGAGTTTTTCAGCAAGTTCAGACAATTTGATTTTAGAACTTGTAACTTTTGAGTTATCGATTATAAAGTTCATTTGATTAACTCTAGTTGAATATTGTTCCATCTCGGTTCCTACTAGAGTTCCATTCATATCTAATTGAAACTCTCTTATTTTCTTCATTGGCTTACCCGGAAAAAGAACTTTCCACTCATTTTCCTTTTGATGAACTACTCTCCAGTCAAAGACTGGGCTACATCCTAAAATAAAACAAAAAGATACAAACGCGATTAAAAGTTTTTTTAGAAATTTATTTTTCAATTATTTAATCAACTTAATTAAAATTTGATTCTCCTCTAAACTTATAAGATGTTGATTAAATTCAAGAGCCCCGCGAGCGGGCCGTTTATAACTACTCAAAGTGTAGCAGATGAATTGTTAAAAGCAATCGGGAAAAATGCAACAGCAAATGGAATCATAGCTAAAAGTGAGATAGAAAAAATGATTGATATACTTGAATTAAGAATTAAAGAAGAAAAAAAAGAAACTTGTTTTAGAGAAAAAACAAAAATCGGATTTCCGCAACGAGCATTTCCTTTGCTAGAGATGCTAAAAAAAGCAAAATTGGAAAATGAATTTGTAATTTGGGATAAACTATAAATTTTATGCCAACACAGTAATTAGTCTTTTTTTAGCATTTTCCTCAGTCAGTTTTACTCGCTTTTGATAATCCAACAGCTGATCATTTCCAATGGATCCAATGTTAAAATAATTTGCCTCCGGGCGCCAAAAATAAAAACCACAAACACTTGAAGCAGGAGTCATTGCGAGATTTTCAGTTAGAGATAGTCCAATATCCTCAACATTAAGAGCTTTAGCCATTTTTTCTTTGATGCTGTGATCAGGACAAGAGGGGTACCCCGGAGCAGGTCTTATACCTTGATAGTTCTCTAGAATCAAGTCATGTGCACCGAATCTTTCATCAGGGGAGTATCCCCAAAACTCTGTTCTTACAAGCATGTGTAAATATTCCGCAAATGATTCAACAAATCTATCTGCCAATGCTTTAATCATAATTGCTGAATAATCATCTCCAGCATCTTCAAATTTTTGAGCTAATTCGTCAGCTCCGTTAACCGTAACAAAAAAAACACCCAAGTAATCTTTTCCTTTATTATTTTTTTGAGATATAAAATCTGCAAGGCATTTGTTTCTTTCTTTTCTGGGTTTTTTTGTTTGTTGCCTTAACCCATGCCAAGTAAATAATTTTTGGCTAAGAGATTCATCAGAGAATAAAGTAATATCTTCACTACCAGTTCTTCTCGCAGGAAAAATAGAAAAGACACCGTCAGCAGAAAGCATTTTTCTGGATACAATTTTTTTTAACATTGATTTTGCATCTGAAAAAAGTTTTTTGGCCTGTTCACCAACAATTTTATCACTGAGTATTTCAGGGTGTTTACCGGCAAGATCCCATGAACGAAAAAAAGGACTCCAATCTATTGTCTCGATTAACTTTTCTAAAGGAAAACTCTTAAGCAGTCTTCTGCCAAGTACTTTAGGTGTTGGAGTTTTGATCGTAAAATCTATTTTTAATGAGTTTTTTCTAGCTTCTTCGAGAGATATAACTTCGATTTTATTTCGTTTGGAATATTTTTCTCTTAAAGTAATATAAGCGGATTCATTTTTTTCAATATAATGTTTTTTTTCATCTTCACTTGATGTAAGAACTTGTGCTACAGGAACAGCTCTAGATGCATCTGGAATCCAAATGATGGGGCCAGAATAATGTGGAGCGATCTTAACAGCTGTATGAACTTTTGAAGTAGTGGCTCCACCTATCAGCAAGGGTATTTTTCTCGACCTGCACCATTCATCTCTTTCCATTTCCTTTGCAACATTTGACATTTCTTCAAGCGATGGAGTAATTAAGCCTGACAAACCAATAATGTCTGCATTATGTTTCTTTGCCTCTTCTATAATCTTTAAAGCTGGTACCATAACCCCCATGTTTACAATCTCAAAGTTATTGCATTGTAAGACCACTGAGACAATATTTTTACCAATATCATGAACATCTCCTTTAACAGTAGCAATGACCATTAGTCCTTTTGCTTTGTTAGTTCCAGAATTTTCTTGATCTTTTTCTATAAATGGAACTAGATGTGCAACAGCGGTTTTCATAACTCTAGCCGATTTAACAACCTGAGGAAGAAACATTTTACCTTCGCCAAATAAATCACCTACTACGTTCATCCCATTCATCAAAGGACCTTCAATAACTTCAATGGGTTTTCCATTTTTAGCTTCAATTTGAAGCCTTGCGACCTCTGTATCCTCAAGTATAAATTCGGTTACTCCATGAATTAAAGCGTGTTCAATTTTTTTCTCAGTTGAATACTCACGCCAAGCAAGTGTTTCAACAGCTTTTTTTTCCCCTTTAAGAGTGGATGAAAACTCAATCATTTTTTCTGTAGCATCTTTTGTTTTTGAAAAAACCAGATTCTCCACCCGAGTACGTAGTTCCTCTTCTAGATCTTCATAAATAGTTAATTGTCCAGGATTAACAATACCCATGGTCATGCCGGCCTTTATTGCATGATACAAAAAAACACTATGGATAGCTTCTCTGGCAGGATTATTACCTCTAAAAGAAAAACTGACATTAGAAACGCCACCAGAAATTTTGGCAAATGGTAAATTTTTCTTGATCCATCTAGTAGCTTCGATAAAATCAATAGCATATTCTGAATGCTCTTCAATGCCAGTACCAATTGCAAAAATATTAGGGTCAAAAATGATATCCTCAGGATACACTTCAACTATTTTGGTTAATAATTGATAGGCTCTGGCACAGATATCCTTGCGTTTTGATAAGGTGTCTGCCTGTCCATTCTCATCGAAAGCCATAACTATCATCGCAGCGCCAAATTTTTTACAAATCCTTGCTTGTCTAAGAAATTCCTCTTCGCCTTCTTTCAAAGAAATAGAGTTAACAATCGCTTTTCCTTGGACACATTTAAGGCCAGCTTCGATCACTGACCATTTTGACGAATCAATCATTACTGGAACACGAGAAATGTCAGGCTCAGAGGCAATTAAATTGAGAAACTTAGTCATAGCTTTTTCAGAGTCTAACATCGCCTCATCCATATTAACGTCTATGATTTGGGCTCCATTTTCGACCTGTTCTCTTGCGACATCAACTGCATTTTCAAAATTGTCATTCAATATTAGGTCAGCAAATTTTTTGGATCCAGTTACGTTTGTTCTCTCACCAACATTGACAAAAAGAGAGTTTTCATCAATGTTACAAGCCTCTAATCCGGCTAACTTCATGGAGTTATTCTTTTTTGCAATTCTTCTGGTTGGAAGTTTTTTTACAGACTCTGAAATAGCCTTAATGTGATCTGGGGTTGTTCCACAGCACCCCCCAACTATATTGACCCAACCTTCTTTGGCAAATTCAGTTAAAAGTTTTGAAGTTATTTCTGGAGTTTCATCAAATCCAGTGGCAGCCATAGGATTCGGAAGTCCAGCATTTGGATATACACAAATCGCAACATCACAAATAGAACTGAGTTCTTTAATGTAAGGGCGCATTAGTGCAGCCCCAAGTGCACAATTTAAGCCTATGCTAATTGGGGTAGCATGTCTTATGCTGTTCCAAAAAGCTTCAACTGTTTGGCCCGAGAGAATCCTGCCAGAAGCATCAGTAACAGTGCCAGAGATCATAACAGGAATACGTTCATTTAAACCAGAAAAAACATTCTCTAAAGCAAATATAGCTGCCTTTGCATTGAGGGTATCAAAAATTGTTTCGACCAAAAATAAATCTATACCCCCTTCTATTAGAGATTCAGCTTGATTTTGGTATGAAGTTACCAGCTCATCAAAGGAAATATTTCTTGCTCCTGGATCATTTACATCGGGGGAAATTGATGCAGTTTTCGGGGTTGGGCCTATTGCCCCAGCAACGAATCTTTTATGATCTTTGGTGGAGTATTTTTGACAGGCTTCTCGTGCTAATTTGGCAGAGTATAAATTCATATCACTTGCAAGATTTTCTAAGCAGTAGTCTCCTTGAGCAATTGATGTTGCCCCGAAAGTATTAGTCCCAATTATTTCAGCACCTGCATCTAGATACTGTTCATGAATCCCTTTGATAATTTCTGGTTGAGTTAGAGATAATAATTCGTTATTTCCCTTAACTTCTGCCCCTTTTTTATAAGCATTTTCCAAAATTTCAAGTTGTTCCTTAGTGAGTTCTGTATATGATTCATTGCCGATTCCTCGATAATCACTCTCACTAAGATTTTCTTGCTGAATCATAGTACCCATAGCACCATCCATGAGCATAATCTTTTGACTGATTCTAGAACTCAACTCTTCAAAAACTTTTGATTTTTTTAATTTGGAGTTGGAAAACTTTTCATTTGACATTAAAATTTATCTTCTTTCTAACCAAGTAGCAAGACCACTTGCATTTAGTTTGACATCAAAAGCCAAAATATCATTTAAATCTTTGTTCGACACTGTAACACCATGACAGTTTGCACGTTGACACAATAATTGGATAAGAGATTTTTCTATATTTTTGCTTACATCCTCGGTATTTGCATTATCTTCAGCGATTTTAACGTAATCGTCCACCAACTGAAGAAGACAATTACCAGTATATTGAATGTTGGTCAGTTGAGAATAGTGAGTCAGATAAACCTGAGAAACATCAGACTCCATTATACGACGTATTGAATTTTCAGCTGCATGGGGGTCAAATTGACTAGGAGTTGAAGAAATGAAAGCAAAAGCTCCTTTGGCTGAATCCATCTCTCTGTAAGACACCCCAAATGTATCTCCAGTAAAAATCGATCTACTTTTTTTATCTAAAATAAAAACGTGGTGATTTGCATGACCCGGAGCATTCCAAAATTCAAAAGCCCTTTCACCTAAAAATAGAGTATCACCTTCTCCAACTACTACTATTCGATCTTCGGGTATAGGAATAATTTGACCATACTCTTTTGTAGCTATTTCTATGCCATAAACATCAATTACAGCTTTCCAAAGTCTGTCCGGATTTACCATATGTCGCAAACCTTTAGAGTGAACAGCAACCTTGGCATTAGCAAAAATACTCATTAAATTCCCTGCGCCTCCAGCATGATCAAGGTGAATATGTGTCAGAAAAATCCATTCAACTGAGTGTTTGCTAAGATTTAGTGTTTTTAGAGCCTCTAAGACTTTCGCAACCGAATGATTTGTTCCAGTATCAACAATTGCCACCTTATTTTTTTCGACAATAAAATGTATCGAAGCAAACTCTTTCCTTATGTACCCAGAATCAATTGCATAAATCCCATTTCCAAAACTGATTATTGAAGAACTATTTATTATATTTTTAGAGTTAGAGCTCATATTTTAAAAAGGAGGAGAAAAAATTCATTTAGTAGCTTTGTCAGGGAAAAATCTTTGTTCATTAGGATAAGGAAAAACATCATCAAAAAATCCTTTTTCAATTTTTTTTTGTTGGGAAATCCAGAACTCAGGTTTTAGTAATTCTGCATGATATTTTTTAAATGCACGGTTAATGCGATGCTGAGCTAGCAAAAAAGTTTCAAATTCCTCCGGAAAAACATCATTTGGGCCAACTTTATACCAAGGTTCTTCACTGAGTTCATCCTCCGGAGTTCTGGGAGGAGGAACGCTTCTAAAATTACAATCAGTTATATACTGAATTTCGTCATAGTCATAAAATACAACTCTCCCATGTTTTGTTAACCCAAAATTTTTATACAATAAGTCTCCCGGAAAAATATTAGCAGCGATGAGTTGCCTTATTGCATCTCCGTATTCTTTTACTGCTTTTTCAATTTCATCATCTGATGCATTTTCTAAAAAAATATTTAATGGCATCATTCTTCGCTCGATGTAAACGTGTTTGATTATTAATCTTTCATTAACCAACTCACACATACTCGGGGCAACATTCAGTAACTCATCCAAAAGGTTTTTTTCAATTCTATTAAGCGGAAAATCTACAAAAGAATACTCAAGTGTATCAGCCATTCTACCTACCCTATCGTGTAGTTTTACTAGTTGGTAACGATTCTCTATATGATCACGGGAAACATCTTTTTTCCTTTCGTCCTTGATAATTTTAAAAACGTACGGAAAAGATGGAAGAGTAAAAACAAGCATAACTAAACCTTTTATACCATCTGCAATCCTAAAACAGTCGTTTGAATTTTTTAAATGATAGAGCAAGTCTCTATAGAAAAGAGTTTTACCTTGTTTTTGCAGACCTAGCATAGTGTATAGTTCACTGGAGGGCTTAAAGGGCATTAGTGATTTGAGAAAACTTACATAAACTGCCGGCACCTCCATATCCACCATGAAATAAGCCCTTGAAAAGGAGAACAAAAGACTTATTTGTTCTTTGTCGGTGATAATAGTGTCCAAAAATATTTCACCTGAATTATTACGTAGTATGGGAACAGCGAAGCCAACTGGTGCACCATCAAGAATAACTCTACCAATAATGTACGCAGCTTTATTTCTGTAAAAAAGTGATTTTAAAATATGTATTTGTAAATCAGGAGTGATCCTGAAAGGCTTATCAAAAGTTTTAAAGATCCTCCTAAGCAAAGCCTTAACGTCTAACTTAACATTTTCCCAAGGACACTTTAGTTCTAAATCTAAAGTTATCTTGATCAAAGTTCTTCTAACCCCGCTGTTGAGAGGGTAGTAGACCCTGTAAGAAGGAGAATACGAATCTAAATAATCTGTGGAAACCGCAGGTCTAACAAATAGATATTCATTTTTAAAGTAAGCCCGATCTAGTAGTTGTGTGGTGATAGAGTTAAAAAAAGATTCTGCTAATTCTGGTTGCTTATGATCAGTTAAAAGCATAATAAATGCCCTTTTTACTGCAGGCCACAAAGCATCTTTTCTAAGAGATTCACCATAATTTTTTTCCAATAATTCAGAGGTTTCTTTCACTCTTTTATCGTAGAAAGTAATTCTTTCACTTGATAGTTCCCTAATCCCTCTATAATTTCCCTTTTCAAACTCAGATTTTGCTTGCTGTGATTGTTCTCTAAACACAGAATAGTGTCTATTAAAACCATCAAGCATTTTTTGAGCGATCGATTGTGAATTATTTACCATTTTAATTTTGAAATGAAAACCCTTGAGTTGTTACAGATCTATCTCTTGCAACACTCATTATTAAACCGGTACCAACACTTAGAGTTATTAAGGCTGTTCCGCCATAAGAGACCCAAGGCAATGGGATTCCAACAACTGGTAAAAGGCCAGTTACCATTCCGATGTTAACGCATGCATATGTGAAGGTCATCAAAGATAGAGTTCCTGATAGTAAGCGGGCAAAATGTGTAGGGGCTCCAAGGGATATCCATAGTCCTCTGACGGTGATGCCACAATAAAGTACCACTAAAATTAAACTACCCAAAAAACCAAACTCTTCTGCAAAACCCGAAAAAACAAAATCTGTAGCTCTTTCAGGTATGAACGCAAGTTGAGTTTGAGTGCCTTGTAACCAACCTTTCCCTATAAAGCCACCTGACCCAACAGCTGTAACTGATTGTAATGTATGAAAACCTGCACCTAATGGATCACTCATGGGATCGAGCAATGTACATATTCTCAGCTTTTGATATTCTCTCAACCCCGGCCATTGAACCCCTACTTGACAGGCTGAATCACCTAAAATTAAAAGCATACTTATACCTAATATAAATATACTCAAACCAAAAAAAACTACTTTCCAAGGCATGCCGGCAAAAAATAATAAAACTAAACCCGAAATAATAATAAGAATTGCGGTGCCCAAGTCCGGTTGTCGCAATACTAAAAACACAGGCAGAAGAAATAAAAAAACACAAAAAAGCCAATCAGATTTTGAATTTAAACCATCATGTTTTTGAACAAACCAAGCCATCAGAAGTGGCAACGCTATTTTCATTATTTCTGAGGGCTGCATTTTTATAAAGCCTAGGTTAATCCATCTGGTTGCTCCATTTACTGTTTCCCCAAAAAATTCTGTAGCTATCAAAAGTAAAATTGTTAGCACGTAAGTTGGAATTGCTAATTTCTCTAGAAATACAGATGGAACTCTAGCTAAGATTACGATGAGGGTCGCAGCTATTATTAAATTCCTCAAATGTTGATAGAATTTATTTATTTCATCATGACTGGCACTATAAACTGCAAAACAGCTTATGGTGAATACCAAAAAAATCATTAACAAAAGAGGTTTGTCCATAGACTGAAAGAGGTCTTTGAAAATATTTCTTAATGAGTTTTTTTGGGATTTGTTTGAGAAGATCATTTGTTATTGTTTAACAAAACGAAGTCAAAAATTTTCCTGGCAATAGGCGCAGCAGATTTTGCCCCGAAACCTCCATTTTCAACAACTATTGCGAGAGCAATTTTGGGATTTTTTGCAGGCGCAAACCCAATATACAATGAATGGTCTCTTAAATGTTCTGGAACTGATTCAATATCGTATTCTTCATCTTGTTTAATCGTAAAAACTTGGGAAGTTCCAGTTTTACCAGCTATGCTATAGCTTGAATTTGACATGACCCTAGCACCTGTTCCAGTTTTATTGACTTCCACCATTGCTTCAATAACAAATTCAAACCACTCAGGAGCAATATCAATATCTTCCTCAAACCTTGATTTTACATAATTAAAGTCGCCAGTCTGTTGATCTTGACTGGCTTTAATTAGCCTAGGAGTTATCACTTTACCTCGGTTTGCAATAATTGACACTGCCTTGGCCATTTGCATTATGGTAAAGGTATTATAGCCTTGGCCAATACCAATAGAAGGAGTTTCACCCTGAAGCCATGGTTTTCCTAATTTTTTCTTTTTCCACTCGGATGAAGGAAGAATTCCTGAAATTTCTCCATTGAGATCAATTCCGGTGTTTTGACCAAAACCAAAAGGTGAAATGTATTTGTGAATTAAATCAACACCCATGTTAAGAGCTAATTTGTAGTAATAAGTATCGCTGGAAACAACTATTGACTTGCGTAGATCAACAACCCCATGTCCTTCAGGTTTACTGTCTCTAAATTTATGATTGCCGAGCATGAAGTAACCGGGATCGATTATTGAATCATTGGGAGTTCTTGATCCCGAGGCTAAAGCTGCTAATGCCATAAACGGTTTGTAAGTTGAGCCAGGAGGGTATCCGCCTTTGATGGGTCTATTTAATAGTGGTTTATCAGGCGAGTTATTTAGTTGAGACCAAATTTGTGAGCTTACCCCGTCGATAAATAAATTCGGATTAAAGTTTGGCATTGAGACAAAGGCTAAAATTTCTCCAGTACTAGGTTCAATCGCAACTGTTCCACCTAGTCGATTTTTATACTCGGATTCTATTAATTTTTGTAATTCCGAATCAATGGTTAGTTGAACATTTTTTCCTGGTAAGGGAGCACTTTTACTTAATTCACGAATCATTAGACCACCAGCAGTTACCTCTATATGTTGATAACCAACTTTTCCTCTAAGAAGACTTTCATAACTTTGCTCAACTCCAAGTTTTCCTATATGAGTAAAACCACTGTATGAATCTTTTTCTCCTTTTTTTTCCAACAACTTTTGATCAGCTTTAGAAATTCTTCCGATGTGGCCAATCAAATGTGAAGAGCTTGTTTTGGAGGGATAACTTCTAATTAGCCTATGTCTAACTCTTACACCTTGCTCACCTTGAATTCTTGTAACCAGTCTTGCAACTTCCCTACTATTTAAAACTGTTTTAATAGGTAGCCCATCATATGATCTGGACTCACTCATTAATCTTTTGAATCTTTGAACATCATATTTGCTGATTGGAACAATTTTTTTAAGAACATCTAATGTAGTTTGTAGATTTTTTATCTTTGTTGGTTGTAATTCCAGGAAAAAACCACCGTCGTTTCTGGCTAAAATTTTACCGTTTCTATCTAGAATTCTTCCACGCGGAGCTTGAAGAGGAAGAAGTACGACCCTATTGTCTTCAGCTTTGGAGGAGTGCTTTTCGTGTTCCCATAACTGTAGCCACGCAAGTCTTGATAGTAATGCTGTTAGCATTAAAATTGTTAATAAAGCTAGAATGCTTGCACGAAAACGGAAAAGCTTAATATTGTCTCTAGTAAAGATCAATTTTATTTACCTAAAAACACTTTTCTAGTCTCAATTGAAGGTTCACGTTTTTTATTTATTATCGACTGAAGAACCCAACTGACTAATATCCAAGCAAGCCCGTCAAAAATTGGTCTTGAAAAATACCACCAAGGGGCAACTCCTCCGTCGGAAATAAATCTTATTAGAGCGACAATGATCATAGATAAAGCAAAAAGAGGAACAATTTGTATCGTTTGAGAGAGTGTTGAATACCAAAGTAATCTTCTATGAAGTGAAATTGCCCCGTAGCTGAGAATTGTATAGGCAAGAGCGTGTTGACCTAAAAGTGATCCTGCGTGGATATCCATGATTATTCCCAACACCCAAGCAAATAACAAACCTACTTTTGATGGTAAGAAAGCACTCCAAAATACCAAAATAACTGCAACCATATCTGGTATGGGAAGAGATTGTCCAAACGGGATAAAATTAAAAAATAGACCTAGCGTTAACGAACTGTATATTAAATTTTTGCTAGGGGTTCTTCCTAATAAACTTGGTGTGTTCATCAAAATTCAGTTTCCACGTTTAAAATAAGAACTTGGTGTTTCATTCCAATTATAGTTGACGGCTTTGCATTTACTACAGGAAACTGACCTGGGGTTGCAGCAAAAACGCTGACAACTTCGCCGACAATAATTCCTGGCGGATACAAACCATCTAATCCCGAAGTAAAAATTTTATCACCAACTCTGATGTTTGCACTAAGGTCCGTGTAGTTTAATTCAAAACCATCAACATTACCTTTACCTTTAGTGATAGCAGTTATTTTTGTTCTTGGTAAAAAAACTGGTACAGAAAGATTTGCATCAGAAAGTAGAGTTACCTCAGATTTACTATTAAAAACTTGGCTTATTTGCCCAACAATCCCGTTTGCACTCACTACAGGTTGCCCAATCTTTATTTTGTTGAATGTTCCTCTGTCAACCATTATTTTTTTACTGTAAGGATCTGGTAATTTATATCTAATTTCTGCTGTAGTAGATGAATCAGAAAAATTAGATTTTAAATCTAATAACTTTCTAAGATCTAAATTTTCACTCTTTAATTGATTCAGGACTAGTAAGGCCTCTGAATTAAGTGCCTGTTTTTGCTCTAGCTTAACTAATTTTTCATTAAGGGTAGCAATAGTGGTAATGTGACCAGCTAAATAAATTAACCCATCTCGAGGAAGAAGTACGAGTTCGACTAGAGGATTTAAAATTATATGGACTACATTCCTGATATTTTCTAGAAATTTAAAGTTAGCATCTAAATTTATTAATATCACAGCTGAGAGGGCAGCTACTAACAACTTTACCCTGGCTGGTGAACCTTGCTTGAAAAGAGGAGGAGGGGTTTGTGCTAGAGACACCTTATTCTGTTGCTAAAAGTGGCCCCAATTCATCCACTCTATCAATTGCTTCACCGCAACCTCTGACTACACAGGTTAATGGGTCCTCGGCCAAATAAACTGGTAAGCCGGTCTCTTCCATTAAAAGGCGATCGAGATCTCTTAAAAGAGCGCCTCCACCAGTTATGACCACCCCTCTTTCTGCAATGTCGGCAGCTAGCTCAGGCGGAGTATTTTCTAATGCATTTTTAATAGAAACAACGATTTGATTAATTGGATCTGTTAGTGCCTCAAGAATCTCATTACTGGATACTGCAAAGGAACGAGGAATACCCTCTGATAAATTTCTACCTCTCACCTCCATCTCATGTACCTCACTTCCTGGAAAAGCTGACCCAATTTGTTTTTTGACCATTTCGGCAGTTTGCTCACCAATAAGCATTCCGTAATTTCTTCTAATATAATTGACAATAGCTTCATCAAATTTGTCACCACCAACTCTAACACTTGCTGAATAAACTAACCCTCCAAGAGAAACAACACCAATTTCACTTGTTCCACCACCAATATCCACAACCATCGAACCTGAGGGTTCTCCAACTGGCATACCAGCCCCTATACAGGCTGCCATAGGTTCCTCTATGAGATAAACTTTCGATGCACCTGCTGATAGAGCTGACTCTCTTATCGCTCTTCTTTCAACTTGAGTAGAGCCACAAGGAACACAAATTATTACTCGAGGACTGGGAGAAAAAATTCTTTTTTGATGTACCATCTTTATGAATTGCTTGAGCATTTGCTCAGTAACCGTAAAGTCGGCAATAACTCCGTCTTTCATGGGTCTAACTGCCTCAATATTGCCTGGAACTTTCCCAAGCATTTGCTTAGCTTTGGTACCCACAGCTTCTATCATTTTTTTTCCGCCGGGACCATCCTCTTGCCTAATTGCAACAACTGATGGCTCGTTAAGAACGATACCTTTCCCTCTCATGTATATGAGTGTGTTTGCGGTTCCAAGATCAATTGCTAAATCCTGGGAAAAATATCCACTTAAAAAACCAATCATGTGTACCTCAATTTCTAAACATTGTGATAATAAGGTTTAATCGATACATCTTCATCTAAAATTTAAATAAAGGCTATATAAAAATGAAATTTCAATTAGAACATCTTAAAAAACTTGCACTACTCTCAAAGTTGTCTTTAAAAAAGGATGAAGAATTAAAAATAATGTCTGAAGTTTCATCGGTAGTCACTTGGGTTGAAATCCTTAAAAAAGCAAATACTAAAAATATTGAGCCAATGTTTCATCCTGGTGACTTAACTTTAAGACTCCGAAAAGACTCTAGTAACAATGATAATTCAATTCAGGAAATTTTGGTTAATGCACCAAAAAAATCTAAAGATTTCTTTATAGTACCTCGAGTTATTGATTAATTGAGAAAATGGTTAAAAAATGCTTACAATTTCACATATAAAAAACTTACTTCAGAAAAAAAAATTGGGTGCTGTTGAACTAGCCAAAGACATTTTAGTTAAATTAGAAGATAACCCTTTTGGCGCCACTCTTTGCATAAATCATGAGGCTACTTTAACGGAAGCACAAAAAGCCCAAGAATTAATTGATTCAGGAAGTGATAAAGCTCTTCTAGGTATTCCAGTGATGCATAAAGATGTTTTTGTAACAAAGAACTGGAAAACAACAGCAGGTTCAAAAATATTAGCAAATTATAAAAGTCCCTTTGATGCCGAAGTGGTCAGTAAACTATCCAAAAGTGGGATGATATGCATTGGTAAAACCAGTTGCGATGAGTTTGCCATGGGATCCGCTAATCAAAACTGCGCTTTTGGTAAATGTTTTAACCCTTGGGACACAAAAGCAATACCCGGTGGGTCCTCTGGAGGTTCGGCTGCAATTGTAGCCTCGGGAATTTTACCAGCAGCCACTGGGACAGATACGGGTGGTTCTATTAGACAACCTTCTTCTATGTGTGGAGTAACAGGAATAAAACCCACCTACGGAAGAGTTTCGCGGTGGGGCCTTATTGCTTATGCATCAAGTTTAGATCAGGCAGGACCAATTGCTCGATCTGTTTTGGACTGTGCTTTATTACTTGACTCTATGACTGGATTTGATAAAAAGGATTCGACCAGCTTGAATTTACCTCCTGAAAATTTTAGTAATGATTTGGATGATCCTTTTGAGGGTGCAACCCAATTAAAACCACTTGATGGATTAAGAATCGGAATTCCCGGGGAATATTTCTCTGTTGGGTTGGATAACGACGTAGCTATCGGAGTAAAAAATGGTATTAAAATTTTAGAGAATCTTGGGGCTAGAATAAAAAAAATTTCACTACCAGCCACAAATTTTGCTGTTGCGGCATATTATGTCATTGCCCCTGCTGAGGCTTCCAGTAACTTATCACGATTTGATGGTGTAAGGTATGGTTATAGGTCTCAAGATACCCCTGACCTGGAACAACTTTATCTCAATTCAAGGACTGAGGGATTTGGTAATGAAGTAAGACGAAGGATATTAGTTGGTACATTTGTTCTCTCTCACGGATACTATGATGCTTATTATTTACAAGCTTTAAAAGTTAGAAGACTTGTTACACTCGATTTCGAGAATGCTTTTAAAAGCTGTGATTTAGTAGTTGGTCCAACATCACCAACTGTTGCATGGAATCATGATAAAAGCCCTACTATATTCGGAAAAGAGGATATAGCTGGGGTTCCTAAAGAATATTTAGCTGATATTTATACTGTTGGGGCAAGTTTGGGTGGATATCCTGCGATATCTATTCCTTGTGGATTCTCAGAAGTTGATAATGCAAAAAGACCTGTTGGACTTCAATTAATTGGTCCCAAACTTCATGAAAAAGTAATTTTAAGATGTGCTCATATGTTTCAAAAATGCACTGATTGGCATACCCAGTCACCAAATAAATAGGTATAAAAAAATGTGGAATATCGTCATTGGTTTAGAAACTCATGTTCAGCTAAAAACCCAGTCAAAAATTTTTTCTTCAGCCTCAACAAAATACGGTGCAGAAGTTAATGAACAAGTTAATTTTGTGGATGCTGGTTTACCTGGAGTTCTACCGGTTTTGAATGAAAGTGCTGTAAGTTCTGCAATTAAATTTGGCCTAGCTGTAAGAGCTTCTATTTCACCATATTCTATTTTTGCAAGGAAAAATTATTTTTATCCAGACTTACCTAAAGGCTATCAAATAAGCCAGTTCGAAATGCCTGTTGTAGTTGGTGGAAAAGTAGAGGTAGAAATTGAAAAAGAGAATTTTATAGTTGAGTTAGTCAGAGCCCATCTTGAGGAGGATGCTGGGAAATCAGTGCATGAGGGAATCGATAGTATACCAAAGGGTTGTTCAGGGATTGACCTTAACAGGGCTGGTATGCCTCTTCTGGAGATTGTAACGGAACCATGTATGAATTCCTCCAAGCAAGCTGTTGCATATGCAAAAACTTTACATAAGCTTGTGACCTGGATAGATATTTGTGACGGTAATATGCAAGAGGGTTCATTTAGAATTGACGCTAATGTCTCTGTTAGAAAAAATAAATCTGAAAAATTAGGCACAAGATGTGAAATCAAAAATTTGAATTCATTTAGATTTTTAGAAAGAGCAATTCAAGTTGAAGCTGAGAGGCAAATTGAATTGATTGAAAATGGTCAATCCGTAATCCAACAAACAAGGCTTTTTGATCCAGATGCTGATGAAACAAGGCCAATGCGAAGTAAGGAGGATGCCAACGACTACAGGTATTTTCCTGACCCTGATCTACCCAAATTAGTTATTGAAAATTCTTGGGTTGAAAAAGTAAGTAAAGAAATTCCAGAGTTACCAAAAGAAACTAAAAGTAAATTCGAAAAAAAACTTAAATTAAGTGAGGAAGTTTGTGAGGCCTTGGTAATAAAAAGATCAGTCGCTATTTTTTTTGAGGAGACATTGAGTATTTTTTGTAGACAACCACAAAAAAAATTAAATATTACTGAAATCGATGATTTGACATGTAAAAGAGCAAAACTATTAGCTAACTGGACTGTAGGAGAGCTTTTTTCAAACCTTAAAAGAGATAATCTTGAAGTTACCGAGAGTAAAATAAAGCCCAACGGGTTTGCAATTTTAATGATGAAAATCGAAGATGGAACATTATCAAATAAGACCGCAAAAGAACTGTTTGATATTTTATGGAATGGAAATACTGATGATATTGAAAAAATTATCAAATCAAATGGCTTAAATCAAATTCAAAACAATGATGAATTAACTCAATTTATTCATCAAGTTATAAATAAAAACGAAAAGATGGTAAGTGAAATTAAGTCTGGTAAAGACAAAGCGTTGAATTCATTAGTAGGTCAGGTTATGAGTGTTTCTAAGGGTAGAGCCAATCCAAAAATTGTAAGAGAACTTTTAATTACTAAAATAAACTCTTTGTAGTTAATCAGTTGTCGCCTCCCCACCTTTCTAAGTAGGTCTTAAGCATTTTTAGTTGGGATTTTTTTTCATTAGACTTATTTTTATTAAGAATTTCTAATAAATTATTTATATTTGAAATAGCCAAAATTGGAACTCCTGTCTTCAAAGTTATTTCTTTTGAAGCATTTAAGTTGCTTTTTGCTGAGGTGGCTGGTGCTGTTTCCATTCGATCCAGTGCAACTAGTGCTCCAATGGGATAGCCACCTTCTCTTCTAATAATTTCAATTGATTTGCTAATAGACAAACCCGCTGAAATGACGTCATCAATTATCAAAACTTTTTTACCAGAGATATTACCAACGATTTTTCCACCTTCGCCATGTTTCTTTTCTTCTTTCCTGTTGTAAGCAAAATCAATTAACCTACTTCTATTATTCAAAGATATCGCAGTGGCGCAAATTATAGGGATCCCTTTGTATGCAGGCCCGAATAAACAATCAACTCTCTCCATACCTTCATTCTCTGCTTTTGTAAGTGCTTTTGAATAGAATTCTCCCAAAAAAAATAATAGTCTTGAGTTTGAAAACTTTCCCATATCAAAAAAATATGGCGATACACGACCAGCCTTGGTTTTGAATTTTCCAAATCTTAAGATATGGTTATTAATAGCAAACATTAGAAAATCTTTATTCAAACTTGAATCTTTAGAAAATATAATTGATGTTTCTTTCATATTGGAAATTATATGGCGACTAGAGTAATTACGCTAAATGTAAATGGTTTAAGATCAGCAGAAAAAAAGGGTTTAATGAATTGGCTGTCTAGCCAAAATCCAGATTTTGTTTGTTTTCAAGAGCTTAAGGCTCAGTTCAAAGATTTATCAAAACAGCATTTAAATTTAAAAATTGATGGTAAAGAATTAAAAAGTGTTTTACATTGCGCAATAAAACCTGGTTACAGTGGCGTGTCTATTTTAAGTAAATTCCAACCCACCACTATTTCATCTGGAATTGGTGACCATCAGTTTGATTCCGAAGGAAGAGTTATTAGAGGAGATTTTGATAATCTTATACCTCAATTTCCAAGACTATCAATTGTGAGTTTATATTTACCTTCAGGTTCTTCTTCTGAAGATAGGCAAAATGTCAAATTCAGATTTCTTGATTTTTTTAAACTAACTTTAAAAAAATGGATGGAAGAGTATCTTAATTATGGAAGAGAATTTATTTTGTGCGGGGATTGGAATATTGCCCATAAAGAAATTGACTTAAAAAACTGGCGTAACAATAAAAAAAATTCTGGCTTTCTGCCTGAGGAAAGGTTTTGGTTATCGGAGGTTTTTGAAACCGGATGGGTAGATGTTTTCAGATTAATTGAACCTAATACAGAACAATATACCTGGTGGAGTCAAAGAGGAAAGGCCAGGGAGAAAAATATAGGGTGGAGAATAGATTATCAAATTTCTACACCCAAAATTGCCTCAAAAGTAATTAGTGCTAAAGTTGAGATGGCCGAAAAGTTTTCCGATCATGCACCCCTAATAATTGATTATAGATAGAGTCAATCAAGAGCTTTCCGGGATTTTTCATACAGTGGAGTAACTCGTGGCAAATTTTTGGAAATCTCACTTATTCTGTTAGATCCTGATGGATGAGTCGAGAGCCACTCAGGTGAAGAACCTGTGTTTGCATTCTTCATTTTTTTCCATAAACTAATTCCTGCCTGTGGATTAAACCCTCCTCTGGCTGCAATATCTAAACCTACTAAATCTGCGTCGGTTTCATCAGAACGAGAGAATTTGAGGCTGATAAGTTGCCTACCAAACCCCATCAATCTTCTTTCACTTTTTCCAAGACCAATTACTGCCGATAGTAGATCGGCTCCGAGATCAGTAAGTTGTGTTTTGGCTATTCTTGATCTTGCATGTTCTCTCAGAGCGTGGGCCATTTCATGGCCCATTATCATAGCTATTTCGTCATCAGTTAATTTGAGTTTTTCGATAATTCCAGAAAAAAATGCTATTTTACCACCCGGGAAACAAAATGCATTTAACGAGTCGGATTTAATTAAAATTACTTCCCAATCCCAATTACTGGAGGCAGGATTCCAAGCTAATGTATGGGGTTCCAGTTTTTTTGAAATTTTAATAAGTTTGTCTAAAGTGGGGTTGCTATCTTCAGCTAACTCTTTTCTCTTTTTAGCCTTATTTTTTATCTTTTCAAATTCTTTTATTGCAGCATTTTCCAACTCTACAGCCGGAACAATGTGTCTAACGCTAGAAGCTTTTCCTACTATTACGCCATCCCCTGGACCCGATAACTGTTTTTTAGGGTCGGAAGTGGCACATCCAGTTAAAACTATGACTGCGATTGCACTGACGATGATATTTTGAATAATTTGCATATTTACTAAGGATACAACCAGTTGTAAAAAAATTTACAAAATAAAATTGTGATAGTTTAAAAAAATGAAATTTAAAAAAGATTTAAACCTTCTTACTTTAACCTTAATTCTAGGGTTTGCTAGTGGATTACCACTTGCACTATCAACGGGAACCCTCCAAGCATGGCTCACGATAGAGGGTGTAGATTTAAAGACTCTGGGTTGGTTAAGTTTAGTTGGATTACCTTACACTTATAAATTTGCATGGGCACCTGTAATTGACCGTTATCGCCTACCATTTGATTTTGCGGGTAGAAGAAGAGGCTGGTTGGTTTTTTTCTTGACTTCCATGGCTATTGTTTTATTTTTAATTTCACAAACAAGTCCTTCACAAGAAAATGGAATTTTTCGAATTGCCCTTTTAGCTTTGTTATTAGCATTACTTTCAGCTAGCTTTGATGTTGTTTTTGATGCTTGGAGAGCAGAGTCATTATCTAAGAATCTGCTAGGTCTTGGAGCCGCTTGGTCAGTTATTGGGTATCGAATTGCAATGTTAACCTCTGGTGGATTAGCACTGTTATTAGCAGATCTTTATTTAGGGTTTGATGGTGTATACAAGTTACTATCCATAATTTGTTTGTTACTAGCTTTGATAGCCGCTCTTACTCCAGAGCCCAACAAATCTTTACCACCAACTACTCTCTTAAAAGCAGTTGTTGAACCTTTTAAGGAATTTTTTGGAAGGAATGGAGCAATTTTGGTTTTGCTTACAATTGTAATGTACAAGCTAGGTGATGCCTTTACAGTATCTTTATCAACTGCTTTTTTGATAAGAGGTGCTGGTTTTTCACCAGCCGAGGTCGGAGCAATAAGTAAGGGTGCAGGTCTTGCTGCAACACTTTTTGGCGGCTTGTTTGGTGGTTTGATTTTAACAAGATTTAGTTTGTTAAGTTGTCTTTTGTTTTTTGGAATTTTACAGGCAATTACAAACTTGGGATTTCTGTGGCTTGCAACTTATGAAGCCACACTTATTAGCATGGCAGTAGTAATAATTTTGGAAAACCTTGCTGGAGGAATGGGAACTGCTGCATTTGTCGCACTTTTAATGACTCTTTGCGATTCTCGTTTTACAGCAACTCAATTTGCATTACTGTCAGCCCTGGCCTCAATTGGAAGAGTTTTCGTAGGTCCAATGGCTGGTGAGATTTCATATGAGTATGGATGGCAAGTTTTCTTTGCTATTTCTTTTGTCATTGCTATACCAGGTATTTTAATGTTGCATTGGTTAAAAAAACCTCTCCAAAACGTCAAATAGTATTTTAGTCAATCTCCAATATAATGAAAAATTACTTCTCTTTTCTGAGGGTGTATACGATGTTCAAACAAAAAGATTCCTTGCCATCTTCCTAACAATAAACTCCCGTTCTTGACACTGACAGTTAAATTTGTGTTGGTTAATGCTGATTTGATGTGAGCTGGCATATCATCAACACCTTCTAGATTATGTTTGTAAAGATTACTATTCATTGGAACTAATTTAGCAAAGAAAACATTTAAATCTTCAATAACTTCGGCTGATGCATTTTCCTGAATGATCAACGAAGCGCTTGTATGTAAAATACTAAGGTTAAGTAAACCATCACTTATTGGGACTGAATTCAGAATAGAAAGAACACTATCAGTTATTTCATATAGATTCTGATTTTTTGTTTCAACTGTAATTGATTTTAAAATTTGCACAAAATTCTTTTAAGAGTCAATTTTGTTCACATTCTTTTGGCGCATGATATTCCCAATCACTATCAGCTAGGGTTGCTTTAAATCTTTTACAAACCCTTTTAGCGCCGCTTTTATATCCAGTTTTATATCCTATTTCATAATCATCTTCATTACCGGATTTTTTACCGCAAGAAACAATCAATAAGATTGAAAAAAACAATAATAGGATTGTTTTCATGTAGACTCCTTGAGCAGCAGAAATTGGATGTTATTTATTTTAAAATTTAAATATTTAATAATAAATAAATATTTTATACCAAGCAGTAATGTTTTATTTGAATGAAATTCAAAGACAAAGAGAACTCTCTAAATAGAGATCCCTGATGTAATAATCTTCGAATAAACAATATTTAAGTAAAGCTTTTTGGGGAATAGACTTACTTAAATATTTCTGTGGTTGTAACTTAATGATATTTTGAAAAAAAATACAGTTTTTATTTAAATAGCATTATAGAAAGCATTGAAAGTAATACTGATTTTATCCATGTTTTTTTATAAGGTTTATTGCCCATTTCAATACGTTTGGATTTTTTTCAACATCAAAAATAAATTCTTGACCAAATCCACGGTAAAAGATTGTACATTCTTTTTTACTCTCCCATTTCATTCTATTTAAAAAAAGATTTTCTGATCTCTCAAAATATTTTTTTGGAAGTTTCCATCTTGATCGCGTTTTATTTACATCAGTTAAAATTAGGTCTTTATGGGTTTTCTTAAAAAGACCATAACCTTTATTAAAAACTTTTTTTTCTTTAATTTCTAAACTTTTCTTGCCAATATAAATAGTGTTATTTACCCATGATGAGGAGTTTCCATACCCGTGAGGATGTGCAATATTTTTCTCATTCAGGTATTTCGTAATTTTTTGCGTTCCTTCTATTATCTCTTCGATTTGTAACCACCCGAATAAGTGATGCAAATCTTTGCCATTGACGGAAAAGTTTTTAAACCATCCAAAAAATAAAAATAAATCTTCGGAGCCTACATTATTATTCTTTAATTCTGTTTGAGAGGCACTTGATTGTCCAAAAACACCAATACTTTCACTTAATACTGGGTCATAATGGCAATAATCAGTTGGTAATATCCTAGTAGAAACTTCCTTCAATAATTGAGTCCCTGTTATTCCATCAAAGTCTAGATCTTTATACTTTTTTGGAGAAGGAGTATTTTGAGGAATAGGGATAGAAAAAAGTTTTCCATTGCTAAATATTGGCGAAGCACTACCACCCGCTTTTGCATCGAAACCTTTCCTGCTTAAAATTAGCCTTTTCAATTTAGTTAATGTAAAGAATTCACTTTTAAAGACCTATTGAACTAAATAATCTTTGGGATTAGTCTTCATAAAAGCTTGTATATTTAGTTGACTTTCCTTTTGATTCTTTAATTGGATATTTTTTTTCATTTTCTTCAACTTTTTCTAACACTGCCTTTTCTAAATCAATGTTAAGAAAGTTTACTAATATTATTAAATAACTAAAGATATCTGCTATTTCCTTTTCAATTTCTTTTCTTTTTTTTGGATCATTAATTTCATTTAAACCACCGTCATCAGACCATTGAAAAATTTCTAATAGTTCAGATGCTTCGATGGAAAGAGCTGTTGCAAGGTTCTTTGGATTATGAAACTGGTCCCAGTCTCTATCCTCTGAGAATTTTTTGAGAATTTTTTTAATTTTATTTAGATTCAAATTACTCCCTATTTTTCTGTGTTTAATACTCTTCCGTCGTTGATTTTACTGAATTTAATATTTTTTGAAAACCTGGGTAGAAATTAAGATGACTATTTTTTATTTAATTTTTATCTATGTAAACATATACAATCTGGTACATTTAAATTACCGTCTCTACTTACACATATAGCAGATAATTTTCTGAGGATATGAAAAATTAATATTGTAAAATTTAATGTGAGTGATAAAAAAAACTCAACATAAGTGTTTTTTTGAAATCGTATTCATCGTGTTCAAAAAATAGATCAGATTTTGCCCTCTCTAAACCCATTTCCTATAACAACTCATTTTTATCATTTTGACGTTCCAGAATTTATCGTTTACTCAACAGTTTATATGAATGTTATCTAATTCTTTTTAATCCTCGATAATTTTCATTTACATTTGAAAATCCAAACATAACATCAATGCTTTTTTCAAGTCCCTCTTTATTTCCATTAAAAGAACTTAACACCTCATATTTTCTAAGAGTGTGTTGTTTTAATTCAGAAACTAAAAAATAATGATTTGAACTTTCATAAAGTTTCGCAAGATAAAAATAACCAATACCTTCCTTAGAGAATACGGCAAACACCTTTAGTATTTTTTTATTTATTTCAATGTATTTACCGACTTCGATATATTTATCTTTAGTTATTTTATCTCTCGTATTATCACATCTTCTCATTCGTTATTTGCTCATTAATTGCTGAACTTAATATCAAACTCGCTAATCTTAAGAATAAACTTTTTCTCTTCATATTTTTTATTCGCTCTTGTCTTTAATTCATTCGTTTAATAACTCTGAATGATGAACTGCCGGTTTTAGTCCACTTATTTCCTCTGTGAGTTTTTATTCTGTACTTGTTCAATATTGAACATATTGTTCTGAGGCCGATGCCCAAATATTCATTCAAATGTTTAACTAATTTATAAATAAAGATTTGTTTTTTTATAATCGGTTTTTGATAAAGAAGATTGTTAATGTTAACTTTTGCAACAAACTCTAAACTGATTTTCCGAAAAAGTAGACATTTTCATCTATCCCTACAATCACTGAGTATACTTGAACAGTGATTTTGTTTTTTTTCTTGAAACACTTTATAAAAATTTTGATAAAACCAAATATTCTTTTCTTTAATTTTATTTATTTTTCTCATAAAAAATTTTTCTGTGTCCTTCTAAATACTTATGTCATCATAAACTTTTCTCAACTTTGTATCTTTGTCTATCCCTAAATCTTTAAAATTAACATTATCATGTTTGTTTTATATAAATATATATCCTTGATTTGAGAATGAAATTAGATATCTGTCAAAAAGTGCATTAAAGATGGGTGACAGCAAAATACCATTGCCAACATCTAATTTTCATCATCATTTGATTTTTTCCATGGAACAATGTGAGAGGCAATTGAGATTTTTTCTAAACCAATGTCTTTGATTGAGCATTTATTTTCCCATCTTTCCAATATTTCTGTTCTGTAATACCCCTGACCAACTCTGGAAACAATTAATCCGAGTCTTTCGGTCGTATTTGGTTTCTTATAGCTCTGTTTTCTTTTTCCAGACAGTTTTTTTAAATTTTTTAAGACAAATCTTGTATCTTCAATCCAGGACATTTAAATCACCGTTCAAATCTACTCCACCGTAACACTCTTGGCTAGGTTTCTTGGTTGGTCAACATTATTTCCTTTTTCACATGCCACATGATATGCAATCAATTGAAGAGGAACAACATGCAAAATAGGTGAAAGTAAACCTGCATGGTCACCTAGGGTAATTACCTTTACATTTTCGGAGGTTTCTATTCCCGAACCCTGATCAGCTATGATAAACAATTTTCCACCTCTTGCCTTTACTTCCTCTAGATTGTTTTTTAATTTGTTGACTAACTTATCATTTGGTGCGATTGCAATAATTGGCATTTCCTCATCAATTAATGCTAGTGGCCCATGTTTTAATTCTCCTGCAGCGTATGCCTCCGCATGAATATAACTGATTTCTTTAAGTTTTAGTGCTCCTTCCATTGCAATTGGGCTATGAATTCCTCTTCCTAAAAAAAGCACATGGCTTTTATTAATAAAATATTTAGTCCATTTCTTAAACTTTTTTTCTTCATTCAAAACTGAAGACAGTGCAGCTGGTAAATGCCTTAAAGCGTTTAAAAGATTTAATTCTTGAGTTTGGTTTAATTTATTTTTACTTTTAGCTGTCACCAATGTTAGTAAAAAAAGAGCACACAATTGAGTAGTAAATGCTTTAGTGGATGCAACACCTATCTCAGGACCTGCACGAGTTAGAAATCGTAATTTACAAGCTCTAACTAAACTTGATTCAGCAACATTGCATATTGCCAAAGTGTCTTTTAAACCTTGAGTCTTTGCATACTCGATTGCTGCCAAAGTATCAGCTGTCTCACCTGATTGGGAAATAGCAATTACTATTGTGTTATTTAAATTTACACTTTTGCGATATCTATACTCGCTTGCAAATTCGACCGTAACAGGTATTTCTGCGATTGACTCAATCCAGTAACGAGCTACAAGTCCGGCATGAAAGCTTGTCCCGCAAGCAAGAATTAAGATGTTTTGTAAGTTTTTAAAATTACTTTCTTGGTTATCTCCAAACAATTTAGGAGAAATGGATGCTCCACCTATGATTGTCTCGAGTGTTGATGCAACTGCCTCAGGTTGTTCGTGTATTTCTTTCTCCATGAAATGCTTATATGGACCAAGGGAAATCTGATTTTCAGTGAGTTGAAAATCTAAAATTTCTCTTTCTACTTTTGAACTATTAATATCAAATATTTTTACTTCTTTATTTGATAGTTGGACAATATCGCCGTCTTCAAGATAGATAACTTGATCAACTTTGGATACTAAAGCCGAAGAATCTGATGCTATAAAGGATTCATGCTCACGTTCTTTATTAAATCCAACAACAAGTGGAATACCATTTTTAAAACCTAATATTTGACCATTATCAAGACTGCTAATGGCAGAAATTGCAAATGCACCTTTAAGTTTTTTTTGTAAATTTACAACTGCCTGTAAAAAATTTTTTGATTCTTTTCTAAGATGATGAAGTAAGTGAGCTATTACCTCGGTATCAGTTTCTGATTCGAATTTATATTTAAGGTTTTCTGCAATTAATCGTAGCTCTGCATAGTTCTCAATTATTCCATTGTGGACAACACAGACTGATAATTCGTTATCAACTGACTTATGTGGATGGGCATTTTCTTCTGTAACAGATCCATGAGTAGCCCATCTTGTATGAGCAATCCCCAAGTTAGCATGAAGGTTTAAAGTTTTATCTTCTAATTCAGAAACTTTTCCAACTGCTCTAATACGATTAATGCCCTTTAATGTCTCTAGTGCTAACCCAGCAGAATCATACCCTCTGTACTCTAGTTTTTTCAGACTATTGATTAAGACAGGAACCACATTTTCGACAGTAACCGCTGCAATTATTCCACACATAAATTAGATAAATTTTATTTTTTTTTATTTTTCTTGGATTTCTTCCAACCATTAAAACTTGTTTGCTTAGCCCTACGCACAGTTAAAGAATTCTCTGGGGCATCTTTAGACAAGGTTGTTCCAGCCCCAACAATAGCTCCTTTTTTAATTTTTACCGGAGCAATTAATTCGGAGTTTGAGCCAATGAATGAGTCGTCTTCTATAATAGTTTCATGTTTTTCATTTCCATCGTAATTACAAGTAATGGTTCCAGCTCCTATGTTTACATTTTTACCAATCTTAGCATCCCCCATATAAGAGAGATGATTAACTTTTGAGTTATCATTTAATTCTGTATTTTTTGTTTCAACAAAATTTCCAATTTTACAATTGTTTTTAATAACACTATTGAGACGAAGTCTTGAGTAAGGACCAATATTAGAGTTTTCACCAATGAGAGAATTCTCTATATGAGAAAAGGCTTTAATTTTAGAATAATTACCAACAGATGAATTTTTAATAATGCAATAAGGTTCAATAATTACACCTTTCCCAATTGAAACATTTCCAATAAATACACATCCAATATCGATTTTCACATTAGTATCGAAAGTTAATGTGCCACGTACATCAAATCTATCGATATCAAATATTTCTAAACCCTGTTCCATAAAACTTACTGCACATTTTTTTTGAAATATTCTCTCAACTTTTGTCTTTTGTAACAAAGAATTTACTCCAAGAATTTCCTCACTATCTTGAATTAAAATTGGTACAACCGGAATCTTATCGGCATTTGCATGTAAAATTATCTGTGGTAAATAATATTCATTTTGTTCGTTATTGTTGTCAATTCTTTCTAACCATATTTTTAAACTCTCGGTTGGAGCTAATATAATTCCAGTATTTATTTCATTTATACTTTTTTCTTGTTTGCTTGCATCCTTTTCCTCAACACATTTATTAATTAAATTATTTGAGTTTCTAATTATTCTCCCATAACCTGTCTGCTCCTCTACGATTGCCGTTAAAACTTTTAGAGTTGGACTTTCTGATTTTTTGCAAAGAATTTTAAGAGAATCACTAGAAACTAAAGGAACATCACCATAGAGAACTAAGGTGTCGCATGATGAGTCTAGTAAGGGTGCAGCAATCATGACCGCGTGTCCAGTTCCTAAGGTATCCTTTTGATCTATGTATACAATCCTTGAATTCTGGCTTAGAGGTTTTAATTCATGTTGAATTTCATTTTTATTTTCGCTGACTACTATAAATATTTTTTTTGGATTTAAGATCAAGGCAGTTTCAACTACACGATAAATCATAGCCTTTCCACCTATATGATGTAAAACTTTCGTCAAAGTTGATTTCATTCGAGAACCTTTGCCAGCAGCAAGAATTACTATGTTCATTGATTGAAATTCTCCTTTTGGTTTTGTGGTTTTAAGTAGGACCCTAATACCATTCCAATGGAACTAGCAACTAAACCAATAATTTGAGGTTCAACAAAAAGGTTAGTCTGCATCAGTTCAATAAATAGCCATGTAGAAATTCCAAATAACATTGCTAGATATGCTCCAAAATCACTAGACTTTTTCCAAAATAAACCAGCAAAAAGTGGTACAAATGCTCCCGCTAAAGTAACTCTATATGCATTTTCGACCATCGTATGAATGCTGTCGTTAGTCATTAGAGAATATCCTAAAACAATAATAGTAAACGCAAAAATTGTTAGTCTTGTCAACAATAAAAGTTGAGAGTCTGTTAGAGATTCATTAAGATTTTTCAAAATGTTTTTTGAACATATTATAGATGGTGCTAGAAGGGTGCCAGATGCTGTACTCATGATTACTGAGAGCAATGACCCAAAAAAAATAATTTGTAACCAAACAGGCATATGTTGAACAATAAGAGTAGGAAGAACTAACTGAGAATCCTGTTCCATTAGACGTGAGGTTAAATCTGGGTCAATAAGCACTGCACTGTAGGCTAATAAAATAGGTACAAATGCAAAACAAAGGTAAATCACTCCACCCATAGTTGTTCCCCATATTGCAATTTTTTCATTTCTTGATGAATTAACTCTTTGGAACACATCTTGTTGAGGTATTGATCCTAAAGCCATGGTGAGAAAAGCCCCAATCCAAGAAATGAATCCGATCAAACTAATCTCAGGTAACCATTCTAATTTTCCGTCATAATTAGCATTGGAAATAACATTGGTAATACCACCCGCTAGAACTGTAGCTTCCGAAGTAACTAAAATAAGTCCAACAACAATTACAATCATTTGAATAAAAGTTGTAATGGCGATAGACCAAATTCCCCCTGCTAGGGTGTAAATTAGGACGGATGTTGCTCCTATGGTCATTCCAGTCGAACGAGAAATACTACCATCTGATAAAACATTGAAGACAAGTCCTAATGCAGTTATTTGAGCACTTACCCATCCCAAATATGACAAAATAATACAGATTGATATCATTAATTCAATTTTGTTACTGTAGCGTAATCTAAAGAAATCTCCGAGTGTTAAAAGGTTCATTCGGTAAAGTTTTTTTGCAAAAAATAAACCGAAAATAATTAGACAAGCAGCAGCTCCAAATGGATCTGAAGCCAGTCCGTGCAAACCCTCTTCTAAAAACGTTGCGGAAATCCCAAGAACAGTTTCGGCACCAAACCAAGTAGCAAAGACCATGGATAAAATAAAAACAAAAGGCAAGCTTCTATCAGCTGTTACAAAGTCTTGGATAGAGTTCACTTTTTTCGCCGCATAAAGCCCAATGCAGACCGAAATAAATAAATAAAATATAACAATTTCAAACATAAACTAATACTTAAAAGAAATTAAAAACATACTCACTGCGGCTAACATAAATATTATCAACAAAAAACAAATAGCTATTATCCAGCTCAATAGTTTATTTTGTTTATTTAAAACACTGATAATTTCATGGTGACCATCAACCTTTTTTTCTTTGGAGGTGGCTTGTTCGAGAGCTTCGAATATTAAACTAGGAATTTTTGGTAAATTTATTGCCCATTGTTCTGACTCGTGAGAGATATTTCTTTTCAATCCGGATAATCCTATTTGCTCTTTCATCCATTTTTCCAGAAAAGGTTTGGCAGTTGACCATAGATCTAAATCTGGATTTAGTTGCCTTCCTAAACCTTCGACATTAAGAAGTGTTTTTTGCAATAATACTAATTGTGGTTGAATTTTTACATCAAATCTTCTTGATGTCTGAAAAAGTCTCAAAAGCACCTGACTTAAAGAAATTTCTTTCAGTGGTTTATCGAAGTATGGTTCACAAACTGATCTAATAGCAGATTCTAAAGACTCGACTCTGGTCTCTTTTGGAACCCATCCGGACTCTATGTGAAGCTCAGCGACTTTTCTGTAATCTCTTCTGAAAAATGCTAGAAAATTTTGTGTCAAATAATTTTTATCAACATTTGTCAGTGATCCAACAATACCAAAATCAAGTGCTATATACTTACCAAACCTTTTGCCTTTATCAGCCACAAGAATATTTCCTGGATGCATATCTGCATGAAAAAACCCATCCCTAAAAACTTGAGTGAAAAAAATTTCTACTCCATCATGTGACAGTTTTATTAAATCTACACCGGTTTTTTTTAACGTATTAATTTTATTTATTGGTATACCATAAACTCGTTTCATGACAATCACATCTTTTTTACATAATTCCCAAATCATTTCTGGAATTTCAAGTAAGTCATTATCTTTAAAATTTCTTTTAAGTTGTGATGCATTGGCAGCTTCCCTGACTAAATCTAGTTCATCATGTAAATGATTTTCAAATTCTGCAATAACATCTTTGGGCCTGAGTCTTCGTCCATCTTTGGAAAAGACTTCAAGTAAAGCTGCGAAAATTTTCATTAAATTTAAATCTTTATTAATTGCTTTCAACATTCCAGGCCTTAAGACTTTTACGGCTACTTCTCTACCATCATGTAATATTGCGAAGTGAACTTGCGCAATTGATGCGCTAGCAATTGGTTTTTCTGAGAAACTTGAAAATAATATTTCTATTTTTTTATTGAATGAATTTTCAATAGTATTGATAGCTATTTTGGAGTTAAATGGAGGAACTCTATCTTGAAGAAATGCAAGTTCATCAGCTATGTCCTCAGGTAACAAATCTCGTCTTGTCGATAAAACCTGCCCAAATTTTACAAAAATGGGACCAAGGGACTCTAAAGCCTGTCTTGCACGAACACCTCTAGGAGCCTTAAATTTTCTTGTAAAACTGATGTAAGCTA
>MDTB01074918.1_pt1 | contig 97415 bp, 112 predicted proteins | sample 811161 | NCBI WGS metagenome assembly MDTB01 (sample SAMN05326650, study PRJNA326480) | marine metagenome | isolation source: seawater | place: Mediterranean Sea | collected 2009
GTTGGTTCGTCATTTTAGCACTACTGCCGAACCGCTACTCGTGAGTGTCTAAGTGCTACCTTCCTCACGCTTTCTGCATACAACATTTGGCCGAAACCTCCCCTTGTATGTCAGTTGAGGGTCACCCCTCAATTAAAATCAATGTATCAAACTTTCTAAAAATTTGTTATCTCCTTTTGATTGATTCTTTATTGCTCTGTTAGTACCGTGTATAAAAAAAATAATATTAGCGTGAGGGTTGTATATAAATGTCTTTAAAATTTAAGTTTGATAACACCTATACAAGGCTACCAGATTATCTATTAACAAGATTGTCTCCTACGCCAGTAAAAAATCCCGAGTCAATAATTTTTAATTTCAAGCTTGCTGAAGAAATGGGTCTAGATATGAATGGAATTAATAATCAAAATATTGCTGATTTTTTTTCAGGTAATAAACTACCTCCAAATTTAGAAACTTTTTCGCAAGCTTATGCTGGTCATCAATTTGGTCATTTCGTAATTTTAGGTGATGGAAGAGCTCATATGCTTGGAGAGCACATAAAACCTGATGGTGAAAGAGTTGACATTCAATTTAAAGGAAGCGGCAAAACTCCTTATTCAAGATCTGGAGATGGAAGAGCAGCCTTAGGACCAATGTTAAGAGAATATATAATAAGCGAGGCAATGCATCACCTTGGTATTCCGACTACTAGAAGTCTATGTGTAGTAAAAACAGGTGAAACTATTTTAAGGGAAGATAAGCTAGAAGGTGCTATCCTTACACGAGTTGCAAGCAGTCATTTGAGAGTTGGTACATTTCAATTTGTTGCCACAAATCAGGATATTAAAACATTATCTCAACTGGTAGAATACACAATTGAAAGACATTTCCCGGATCTTAAAAACTCAAATAATATAGCCTTAGACTTATTTAAAAAGGTTATGAACTTACAAATTAAACTTATTACAAATTGGATGAGGATTGGCTTTATTCATGGCGTTATGAATACAGATAATATGGCTTTGTCAGGCGAAACAATTGATTTTGGTCCTTGTGCTTTTTTAGATAATTATGATCCAAAAACTGTTTTTAGTTCTATTGATCATTACGGTAGGTACGCATTTATCAATCAGCCAGTTATTGCTCAATGGAACCTTGTCAGATTTGCAGAAACTTTGATTCCCTTAATTGATTCTGATCATGATCAAGCAATTAAAAAAATAGAGACAGAAATTTTAAACTATGATGCAATTTATAAAAAATCATGGCTCCGTATGATGAAAAATAAAATAGGAATTTCTGGAGAGCAAGAAAATGATATAAAACTAATAAGTGATTTGTTAGATTTGATGCATAGAAATCAAGCAGATTATACAAATACTTTTAGAAATTTAATGAATGAAAAATTACCTAAAGAAAGATTATTCAATGACCCTGATTTCATATTTTGGGAAGAAACATGGCAAAATAGGATAAAAAAAAATATTAATACGGTTGAAAAATCATTTGATTTAATGAGAGAAAATAATCCAGTTATTATACCAAGGAATCATTTAGTTGAAGAGATTTTAGCTGATGCAAATAATAATAAACTTGAAAATTTGTTTAAATATTTAGATTTATTACAAAAACCATATAATGAAATTAGTGAAGAAAAATATTTAAATTCTCCCCCTCCAAGTGATAAAATATATAAAACATTTTGTGGGACTTAGATGTTAAATAAACACAAAGTTTTTATCTTAAGTTTATTAATATTTTTAGTTTCAATATCAACTGTTCTTGTTAGTTATTATATTTCAATCGTATATAATTTTATTAAACCATGTATCCCAAATATTGAAGGGTGCTACTCAATTTCGAGGGTAGGTCGTAATCCTCCCGCAATATACATTTTTAAATCAGGACTAATAGTCGTTTCTTTTTTAATTTTTTATTTTTATTTCCTATTAAGAACAGATAAGAAGTATTCTGAAATTTTTTTTGTATTCAGCATTCTAGCAAGTTTATTTTTGCTACTTTACATTGTCTTTCTTGGTGAAAATAATACTTATCGGTTTTTTAGAAAAATTGGTATTTTCTTTTATATTTTTTTAATAATTTTTTCTCAGTTTTTTCTTTATTTATCTTATAAAAATTTTGTAAAGAATTATTTTTTTTATTTTGGATATTATCTCTCGATTGTTATAATCCTAGTCAGTATAATATGTTTACCGTTAATGTACGCTGTATCAGGGGAATTTTCACAGTTAAAAAATGCTATTTCATGGAATTTCTTTTTACTAATAAAAATTAATTTTTTAATTTTTGGAATTTCATACTATAAGAACACAAATGAAAAACATAGAAAAAATATACAAGAAAGTAAATAAGTTATTAAATAAGTTAAATAAAGTTAGAAAAAAAAAGAAGAAAAATTAGATTCTACTGTTAAAATCTTGTAAAATTTGTTCAACTTTTTTAAAATTTTCTGACATTTTTGTTTTGGGATCAAAATATATTTTGTCTAATTTATTTTTATCGTAATTAATATCATCAAGTAATTTTAAACCTTCATCATGAGCTTTTTTTAAATCAAATGCTAAGCCTCTTAATCTTACTTGATCTTTTTCAAATTCAATTTCTTTTGAAATTTTACTAGCTTGTCTTAGAAGCTGGAAAGCTTTTTCTTTAATTTTTTTATTTCTTGTTTTAAATATATTAAAAAATCCAAACATGCCTTTACTCTAATGTGATTTGCTTAAAAAATTAAGTGACTTTTTGCGCTCTGCTTGTCCAATATTTGTCTAATACGAAATACCAAACAGAATTAGCAATAGGCTCTACTATAGCGTCTGTCATGGCTATTAGAAAAGAAACATCTGTTATCAACATCAAACAAGTTATAGCTATTACAAAATGCCCAATAGTATAAATTATTGTTCGAAGAATAGTTCCTCGATTAGATGAATATATATTTTTTATAGTATTTAAAATACCGTTTGTAAATTCTGTCATAAAAGTTAGCCTAGGCTAATATATTTAGCTTTTGATAATTAATCAAGAAGATATTATACATTTATTGATTTTTTTTTATGAAAAAGACCAGATTTAGTAGTCCGAAATATTTTAAACTAAGCAAGAAACAAAATGCAAATGAAATTCTTGAAGATTACGTTGAAGCAATAGAAGAAATCTCTAAAGATAAAAAAGATGTAAAAAACATAGATTTATCAAAATACTTCGGCGTCTCAAAAGCTACTATAAATAAAAATATAAAAAGATTAATAAAAGCTAAATTAGTAACTAGCGAAAAGTACAAATCTATTCATTTAACTTCTAATGGTAAAACACTTGCCTTAGATTCAAATGTCAGACACGAAATTGTATTTAAATTTTTAAGAAAAATTGGAGTTCCAAAAAAAATCGCTGAAGAGGACTCTGAAGGCATGGAGCATCATATAAGTTCATATACACTGAAGATAATGAAATCGTTAATATAAGTTATTCTAATACACTATATTGGTATCCCCACCATTTAATTATTTTATTATTGGACGGCATGGTACAATTAACTCTGCCCCGTCTTTTTTTAAATGGTAGTTCAAACAAAAGTTCAATCTCACTATTGTTTTGAAAGGCTATCTCCGTATTTTTCCATTCACCACCGGAGTTATCAAAACAATTTATACCTTTAACATTTTCATTGAATGATAATTTAATATTGATTGGATTCTGATCTTTTAACATCATTATTTTAGGTTGATATTCTTTTAATTCAAAAGGTCTTGATCTTAAAATTCTCTGAAATCTTTTAATCTTACCATAATTCTCATTCATACTGAATCTAGGCAAATAATTAATATTTTCTTTTAATGAAATCACCCCGCTATGTTGGCCAAACATATACTTGTAACCTCTTTTTTTGAGCAACTTTATAATTTCAATATTTGTCTCTCCAAATGGATGAGAAAATATGTTAGAGATTTCACCAATCTCTCTTTGATAATCAATTTGTGATTTTTTTATATCCTCATCAATTTCTTCAAGCGTCATGTTCACAAAATATTCGTGAGAAAAACTATGCCCGCCTATAGTTGCAATACCGCTTCTTTTTAATTCTCTAATTTGTTCCCAAGACATATAATTTGGGTGGTTTATGTTTACTTCTCTAGTATTTACAAAAAGAATAAAGGGTATTTTTTTTTCTTTCAAAATAGGCCATCCATTTTCATAAAAGCTCTTGAAAGAGTCGTCGATAGTTAAAAGTATTTTTATATTTTCAAAGTTTTTTTTACCATCAATATAATCTTTGAACTCATTTGCATTGATAAAACCATAGTTTGTTTTTTCTAATAACTGTATATGTTGCTGAAACATTTCTAACTTTACATTTGTACTCGACAAAGCTGGCTTATTTTCATTAATACGATGATACATAAATGACAGAATACCTTTATCCTGTGCAAAACTAAGATTACAATAAAATGCAATTATTATTAATATGAATTTATTTATAATTTTCATAACTGATCAGTTTATATTTCCATTTACCTTTTTTTGTTAATATTTGTTTTAATATCATTTTAGAATCTATATCATACCATATAGTTGTGTTAAGATTTTTTCCATTAATGTTAAATTTTCTTGTTTTAAAATTTTTATTTTTAATAATTAAATTTTCTCTTGCAATAAATTTGACTTTTTGCTCAATTAAACGACATGTAATTGCAGAAACTTGATGTGTTTTTTTTAAAATTTCATGATTCCAGTATGATGAAATTACAAAATCTTTATCTAAGTTACCTTTAAAGGACGACCCATTTAAAACATAATTATTTTGATTTAGTTTAATTTCACAAAATTTCTGCTTTTTATTATCCAGGGTCTTTGACTTGAAGTAAACTAATTTTCCATTTTGATTGTATTTTTCAACACCATCTGATGAATATTTATAAAAGGTAACACCTAATTTTTTAATTTTAAATCTAATTTCATTGTATACTTCTAATGTATTATTATTGTACTTAAAAAAAATTTTATGATTTCCAACTACTGCATTATTTCTTAAAAGCTCAAATTTTAAATTTTTTAATTTTGAATAATGCCCTACATGGCTTAGGACTTGCGATTGAAATATTAATAAAAATACAAAAGTTAATCTAATAATTTTCATTATTTTTATTTATATTGTTTTTGTGACTATATAAAGTTAAACAATAAACATGTTATTAAATATTGTTATCAAATTATTTGAAGTTGTTTTTCCAGTATTTTTTGTAATCGGAATTGGATATTGGTTTGGTAGAAAAAATCCAAGATTTGATACTAATGTAATAACTGATTTTGCTGGAAAAATAGGTGTTCCATGCTTATTATTTTACTCGCTTACATCAACCTCACTTGATTTTGATACATTCGTTAAATTTGGCTCCATAACAATTATTTTTGTATGTCTATTTGCAATACCAGGAATAATTTTATTAAAGTTAATTAATAGGAATCCAGTGACAGAGCTTGGGCCACTAATTCTGCCTAATTGTGGGAATATCGGTCTGCCACTCGCAATTTTTGCGTACGGTTCAAATGGCTTTGCTATTGGTGGTTCTATCGCCTCGGTTATCATGTTACTTCACTTTACGTTAGGAATATTTATAGCTAGTAAAAAACTAAGTATAGAACCTTTATTAAAATCTGTTCCCATGTACGTTATTTCAGTTTCTGCATTATTTTTATATTTTAAAATTGATGCTCCACAATTTTTAATTAACACAACTATGCTAATTGGTTATACAGCAATTTTTCTAGTTCTTGCTACTTTAGGTATTGCGCTAAGTACATTAAAAATAAAAAACATATATGAGACATATATTTTGACCATGTTTAGATTAGTCATGGGCCCTGTTATCGGTTTTTTATTGATATATTGTTTTAAATTAGATGGCTATGAGGCGGGAATTGTACTTATACAATGTTCCATGCCATCTGCTATATTAAACTTTTTATTAGCTAAAATGTATTCTAAAAAAATATATGCGGATAATATAGCTTCCGTAATTGTTAGTTCAACCGCACTATCTTTCATTACAATCCCAATTGTAGTTTTAATTGCTTTAAAATTTTTTAGTTAGTTATTTTTGTTCTTTATTGTTATCAGATTTCTTTTCAGACTTTGGTTCATTTTCTTTTAAATATTTTGCAACCTTACCTTTATTAAAAGTAAACAAATATGGATCCTGTCTGACTAAACCTGAACAAAATGCAATTGGATCATCAGCTTTGATTTTTGCTATTTTTATATCTTCAACACAATTATTAAAATATCGAGTTTCTTGATACTGTTCTTGTATCCTTAGGCCTATTAAAAGCGCTATTTCAACGGCAATTATAAAAAGTATTATAGCTGTAGCTTTCATTTACTATTTACGGGTATTGTGTTTTTATTAAAAAGTCAAATTTATAAATTTTAATAAATAGCTTTACAAATAAGCTGATATACATTTAATATTAAACATTAATAAGGGGGAATAAATGGCGCATTGCGAAAAAGCAGAGGGAATTCAAAAACCTGATGAAGATACAAAAGGTTATGTATTTAACCACATGATGCTTAGGATTAAAGATCCAAAGAAATCTCTTGAATTCTATTCAAAGGTAATGGGGATGAGATTAGTTAGAAAAATTGATTTTCCAACGATGAAATTTAGTTTGTATTTTTTAGGAAATCTAACAGATGAGGAGGTAAACAATGTTCCGAAAGAAACACACGAGAGAACAGCTTGGACCTTTAAACAAAAAACAATGTTAGAACTTACACATAATTGGGGATCAGAAAATGATGCTAATTTAAAACATCATGACGGTAACTCAGAGCCAAAAGGTTTTGGTCACATAGCATTTTCAGTGCCTGATGTGTACGCAGCTTGTAAAAGGTTTGAAAAATATGGTGTTGAGTTTGTTAAAAAACCTGATGATGGATCAATGAAAGGTTTAGCTTTCATAAAAGATCCTGATGGTTATTGGATTGAAATACTAAACGCTGAAGCAACAGCCGGGTTAGCGAAATAATTTAATTCTTAGTAATATAGGATTTATTGATCGTAAACTTTTGTATAACGTTGTAATGAAATCAATTTAATGAGACTTTCATTGAAAGTACAATATCAATTAAGTGATTTTATTAAGCAAAGTTAAAAGGGGGAACTTGAAGCTTTTAATAATATTTTCGATATATATCCTAATCAAATATTCAAATAATTTACTGATTGTTAGATTAAAAATTTAGAAAAATATTAATGAGACAAATATTAAATAAAAAAATGTTTTTTATAATTAAAATTATTTTAGCCGCTGTTGTTATAGCTTTTGCTAGTTGGCTTTCTGGTAAGTATCCAAAGCTCGCAGGTTTTATTATAGCAATTCCATTAGCAACAATCATCGCTTTAGCTTTTTCCTATATTGAGCATAAAAATCCTGAGACCACGATAACTTTTGCTAAATCTATATTGGTTGCTGTGCCAGTTAGTTATTTCTTTTTCATACCTTTCTTTTTTGCAAAAACATTTAATAACAACTTTTGGATAATTTATTTATTGGGACTATTGTTTCTTATAATAGCTTTTTTTGTTCACAAATTTATTGTTTCTTTATTTTGATTTTAATAAATTTTATTTAATGCCTGAGGAAGTTTTTTAATAATATCTTCAGCAATTAATCCTCTGCCAAAACTATTTGCTGCTTCTGAATGAATCCAAACCCCTGCACATGCAGCATCAAAAGGTTTCATTTTTTTATCCCCAACTAAACTTGATATGATACCAGACAATACATCTCCTGAACCAATTGTTGCAAGCTCTGGGGTAGAGTTTGTATTTATACAAACCTCTCCTTTTGGTGATGCTATAATAGTATTAAATCCCTTAAGAACCACAACACAGTTTGCAATTTTTGCAGCTAATTTTGCACAATGAATTTTATTATCTTTTTTTAATTGTATATTTGGAAAAATATTTTTAAATTCACCATCATGTGGTGTTATAATTTTATATTGATTTAATAAAAGATGTAATTTCTTATATTTATTTTTAAAAATTGATAATGAGTCCCCATCAAGTGTAACATATTTAATTTTTTTTAAAGCTGAACAAGTAATTTTAAAAGTTTGATTATTTAAACCTGCCCCAGGACCAATTAAAAAATTTTCAATTTTAATTTTTTTTAATATTTCTAAGAATTGCTTTAAATTATCACAATTTATTTTTAAACATGATGGGAACATTACATGAGCAAGCTGAATAGTATTTTTGTTTGCCATGATGGTAACTGACCCTGTACCGACCTTGAGAGCTGACATAGCGGACAAAATAGATGCACCAGCAGAGACGCCTTGGCCCCCAAAAATATAAAGTTTACCTCTTGTGTATTTGTGAGATGTTTTTAATTTTTTAGGAAAACTATTTTTCCATAAATTGGGACTATTTTCTCGGTAATAATCTTTATTAAAATAGTCTTTAAAACCGATGTTAATTATTTTAGTTTTCCCACTGTACTCTATTCCATCATTTAATAAGTGACCTGTTTTTTTCGAATGAATTGCAATTGTATAATTTGCCTTAATTGCTTTCTTCATTGAAAGGCCCGTATCTCCATTAATCCCAGAGGGAAAATCAATAGAAATAATTTTATTTTTTGATTTATTAATTTTATCAAAAAGCTTTATATATTTTTTATTTATATTTCTGTTGATACCAAAACCAAATATACAATCTATGATTAGGTCTTTTTTTCTAATTTTAGAGCTTATTTTTTCAACAATCTTTGTATCTAATTGCTTTAAAGCTTTTAATGCATCACCTGAGTATTTATTGTTTTCTATCGTTGTAACTATTCTTACTCCATATCCTTTATTCAATAAAGTTTTTCCAATGATGAAACCGTCACCTCCATTATTACCAGGTCCACAATAAATCAAAAAATTTTTTGATCTTTGTATTTTTAAAATTTCATTAGCACATCTTATTCCTGCTATATTCATAAAAGAAAAAGAGTTTCTATTTTTAAAGTTGGCAGACTCAATTTTTTTCATTGTTTTAACGCTGATGATTTTCATAAAAAATTTAAATTATGCGTTTTTTAATCTTACAATTGGTTTTTCATCAATAGGTAGATGCATTAAAGTTGCAAAAAAGGACAAACCAATTGAAATATACCATGCATAATCATAACTACCAAGTTGATCATAGAAATAACCCCCTAAGTACGCACCGGCAAAACTTCCAAATTGGTGGCTAAGAAATACAATACCAGATAGCATTGTTAAATATTTTACTCCAAATATTTGAGCAATAATTCCAAAAGTTGCAGGTATAGTCGCAAGCCACAGAAAACCAAAGCCTATACCAAAGCCGATTGCTGTAAAATTTGAGGCTGGTAAAAATAAAAATAAAATTAAAATAATTCCTCTAAAAAAATATAAACCACTAAGAAGGAATTTTTTAGAATATTTGTCACCCAAAAAACCCATTGTCAAAGTTCCAAAAATATTAAATAGACCTATTAAACTTAAGATGGCTGCACCAGTCCAAGACTCTAATCCTCTTTGAATAATATAATTTGGTACATGTGTTGCTACTAATGTTATTTGGAACCCACAAACAAAAAAACCCGCCATCAAAAATAGATAACCTTTATGAGAAAAAGCTTCGTTAAGAGCGTCTACAAAATTTTGATCTTTCGCAGTATTTTGCTCATTTTCATTAGTTGGTTTTTTTAGTAGAAGTGCAAGCAAAGCTGCTAAAATCATTATTAAAGCAAAAATGTTAAATACAGAATTCCATGTTATTATTGTAAATAAAGTATTAGATATTAATGGATATACAAACATGCCTACGCTTGCAAAAGCGGTCACAATCCCTGCTACTTTTGCTCGATGATGATTAGGAAAATGTTTTGCAACAGTTGGTACAACAATTGGTGCGGCAGCCCCACCTAAACCAATACCAACTAACAATCCTAAATTAATCTGAAATAATAATCCTAAACTATCAAAATTGGAAATAAAAAAAATACCAGTTGCGTAAATGATTAAAGCAAAGGATACAACTTTATTTGCACCAAATTTATCAGCAATAAGTCCAAAGACAGTCGCGAATATACCCCAAACAATTGCTTGTATTCCTATAGAGAGACCAAAACTTGTAGAAGTAATATTAAGATCACTTTCAAAAAATTGAAAAAACAGTCCATAGGTCTGTCTTATACCCATTGAAACAAAAACTACAAAACACCCGACGATGAGAGTAATTAATGCAAATTTGTTTGGAAAAAAATTTTTGTTTATCATTTAGTTCTATTTATGTGAACCATCACAAAAAGGTTGTTTTTTAGTTTTTTTACATCCACATAAAAAATAATCGTTTGTTTCTTCAACTTTAAAATTTAACGGCTTGTATTCAGAATTTTTATGTTTTCCATCACACAGAGGTTGGTTCTCGGATAAACCGCAAGTACACCAAAAATAAGGTCGATCCTTTTCTAGTTTAATTTTAAAAGGCTTGAATATATTTGAACTCATTTTTTATTCTTATCCATAATTGTTCCTTTATCGATATATTTTTGGATTCTTTCTTCAGTACTTAATTCCGGGCCAGAGTAAGGAATTTTTTTGTTTGCTTTAGTTGTATGCATGACTTGTAGCCCAAGATAAAAAACACCAGATAAAATAAATACTAATAATACGGTGGTAAAGCCAAATTTTGAAATTGGAGACTCAGCAAGACCAAGACCTTCTGTGCCAAGATTTCTAGCACTCTTAACGTATTGAAATTGTTTAAATGTATAATAAGCTACAAAAATTATGAGTATATGGGCAACAAAAACACCTAACCATCCATATATGAACATTGGAACTGCAAATACCCATATACTGAAAACCGTGCTCCATAACGCCGATAAAACTATTAAAATTTGTAGTCTAACTGTTTTTGGTAAAGCTCTTAGGTCATTTTTAGTATCATCAAACAACACAAAGGCTGCTGAAGTCAGCCAATTTTTAATTTTTTCCATCGCAATCAATATTTAATATATTTTTAGGATATTAACAGCAGAAAATTTGTTAAAAAAACCCATTTTTTAGAGTAATATTTGTAAATAAAATGCCAGAACATTTAAATGAGATTCAAGATAGCATCTTTAACCTAACTCAGGGCGAATGGGTACAATTGACATCACTAATTTTAATTTTAATTTACCTAGTGTGGCGATTTAAAAAGTGATTCAAAAGATAATTAAACTCATAAAATTATACAAAAATGAGGTCATTTTCACACTTGCTCTAATTTTATTGTGTTTTTCAATATCTATTTGGGCTATTGCAATGAATGCAGTCAAATATCAAAATATAATTGGAACATATTGACTATGCAATTTATGCATGTCTAGTATTCTATGCAAATTTTTCATAACTAGAATTAAATCAATTCAAAGCTAAGCGGATAATTAACAGGTATAAATTCATCTTAACAAAAAAGGAGATGAGATGAAAAATTTAGGTAAAATTTTATTTACTTTTGTTTTCTCGTTAATACTTGTTGAACCAGCAATAGCTGCTGAATCAACAGTTAATGCTGAAACACAATACGTATTTAATACATTCCTATTTTTAGTTTGTGGATTCCTGGTCATGTTTATGGCACCTGGATTTGCAATGCTAGAATGCGGATTAGTTACATCTAGAAGTGTATCAACCATAGCAGCAAAGAATATCGGTTTATACTCAATAGCAGGAATCATGTTTTGGTTAGTTGGATATAATTTAGCTTATGGTATTCCCGAGGGTGGATATATCGGAAGCTTTAGTCCATGGAGTGATGGATCCAAAATAGATACTGGTTACGCAGATAGTTCGGACTGGTGGTTTCAAATGGTATTTTGTGCAACAACAGCATCAATAGTATCTGGGACATTAGCTGAAAGAATTAAAATATGGCCATTCTTTATATTTGTAATAGTTCTAACTGGAATATTATATCCAATTGAAATGGGATGGCAGTGGGGCGGTGGTTGGCTTGCAAGTTTAGGTTTCTCAGACTTTGCCGGTTCTACATTGGTTCACGCAGCAGGTGGAGCAGCTGCATTAGCTGGAGCGATTGTATTAGGCCCAAGGGTCGGAAGATTTTCTGGAAAACAATTAGTTCCTTTTGCTAATTCATCAATCCCGTTAGCAACAATTGGTGTATTTATTTTATGGTTCGGATGGTTTGGCTTTAATGGTGGATCACAGTTAGCAATTGGTACATTTGATGACGCGACAGCTGTAGCAAAAATATTTATTAATACAAACTTAGCTGCTGCTGGTGGAGTTATGACATGTGCAATAATTACAAGGATGATTGGTGGCAAAACCGATGTAGTTCAAATGTTAAACGGAGCTTTAGGAGGACTTGTTGCAATTACAGCTGAGCCTCTAGCCCCGGTTCCATTTGTGGCAATAATAATTGGTGCTATCGGTGGAGCTATTGTAGTTGCAGGATCAGTGTTCTTAGTGAAAATGAGAATTGATGATGTTGTGGGTGCAATTCCTGTTCACATGTTTGCAGGTATCTGGGGTACTTTAGCAGTTCCTCTTACAAATGCAGACACAAATTTTGGTGCGCAATTAATCGGTGTGTTATCGATCAATGTCTTTATGTTTGCTGCATCGTTCTTAGTATGGACAGTTTTAAAAACAACTGTTGGTATTAGAGTAAGTGACGAAGCACAAAGAAAAGGTACGGACGTAGCAGAAACCGGAGTAGTTGCATACTCTATCAGAGACTAAATTCTCCCTAAAAAAACCCCTCTGTTACAAAAATGGGCCTCATATTGAGGCCCATTATTTTTTAAATCTCAACTAACTTCAAAATATTAATTATAAATGTTATAATTATGATATGTTAAAAAAAATCCTTATATTAATATCGATATTAACACCCTTTATAATTTTTTATTTCTCGAATTTAATTTTAAAAAAAAAGAGCAAATATCCTGTAATTAAATTAAGCTTAATTAGTATTTTTTTACTATTATGTGTTCTATTATACTTTCGGTTTTCGGATGATACTAAACCAGGAGAAAAATATGACCCTCCAAAATTAAAAAATGGTCAAATAATTAAACCTTACAAGAAAAATTGACTATTCTGCGACTATAAATTTGTTTAAAGCTTTTCAAACTTAATATAAATTACAGTTTAATGAAATACGTTGAACAAATAAGTGATTTAAATATTGATATCAAAAAATTGAGAGATGCCTACGAAAATTGTAAAAAAAATTTTGTGACAGACAATCCTAATTTAAAAGATTTTAATTGTATTTGCATAAATAGAAAGCCGAACGACCCAAATTCTATAACGGGAGGTAACGTAAGAGGGTTATATTGGACTTATCCGCATGAAACAAATAAAGAGGAAAAAAGATTAGATAAAGTAGATGAGAGTTCCTATAAGGAAATTTGTCCCGAGTTTAAGTCAACTTATATTGAAGAAGTCTACAACATAATTACTAAAAAATTTAAATTGGGAAGAGTAAGATTTTTAATGAAACCTCCAAGATCTTGTTTATCATGGCATAGAGATCCCGAAAAGAGGCTACATATTCCAATTATAACAAATGTTGGTTGTCGAATGATAATCGAAGAAGAAAGCTATCACCTTCCTGCTGATGGAAAAGCATACATTACTGATAACACAAAATATCATAATTTTTTTAATGGTAGTGAGATTAATAGAGTTCATCTAGTTGCAACGTTTTTGGAAAATAGACAAATAAAAGCAGCATAAATTGTTAATATCTTGATAAGATGACAAATGTTCTACATTTGACTCTGTTTTGATCAATTATTTAAACCAAAACGTTTATAGACTTATTAACTTTGTGAATAATTTATAGATATCATTTTTATTTCTTTTTTGATTTTTTTTTCTTTAAATATTTTTTACTTTTATCTATTCTTTCTTTTACAAGTGTCAAAACCAAATAAACTACTAATGCTCCACCGCCAAGGATGGCATATGAAAATATAATTTCAGTTGTTGGCATTTAATCGTCTCCTAACCAATCATCCATAAATATTTTCCAGCAAGTATAACAAACTATTGGGATAGAACCAAAAAAACCTATCGTTACACCAACACTAATACCATATTTAACAGATGCAAAATGTGTTAATAAAGTTGGGGGTATCGTTGATACTAATAATAAATAAGGTAATCTCCATTCTCGAGGTGGTTTATAATTTTTTACAAAATTTATTATTTTATCAATCATAATTTAATGAAGAATATATCGCTTTATATTTTATTAATTATTGTGGTAATATTTAACCCACCTTTTACTGAAAGTAAATATCATCGTATTCTACATAGTAAGTTTAAAAATAATACTTTTAGATTTAATTACAGTGTGTCTGATATGGTTTTGTTTAAAATTAGTGGAACGAAAACAATTAAAGAAATATTAAATTGACAAAATTAAATTTTTATAATTTCAAAGATAAAGTTTTTAAATGTAAAAAATGTACAAGGTTAGTCAAGTTTAGGAAGCTTATTTCAGTAAAAAAAAGAAAATCATATTTAAATGAAAAATATTGGGCAAAGCCAATAGTTGGATATGGAAATCTAAATGCTGAAATATTATTCGTAGGTTTAGCACCCGCAGCTCACGGTGCAACAAGGACCGGAAGAGTTTTTACAGGCGATAAATCTGCGGATTTTTTATTCAAATGTCTTTTCAAAGCTAAACTATGCAATCAACCGTATTCTACAAATAGAACAGATGGATTAAAACTATACAATACTTATATAACTACAGCTTTAAAATGTGTTCCTCCAGGTGATAAGCCTACAACTGCAGAGCTTCAAAATTGTTTTTCTATATTTGATAAAGAATTGATGTTTCTTGAAAAAAAGAGGGTTATTATTGCCCTGGGCAAAATAGCTTTTGATGCATGTATCAAGTATTTTACTAACTATTATAATTTGCAAAAAAAACATAAGTTTAAACATAGTGCGGTTTATAAAATTAAAGATCTATATTTGATAGGTTGTTATCACCCATCACCAAGAAATGTTAATACCAAAAGAATAAATCAACTAAAAATGGTAAATTTATTTTTAAAAGCACAAAAACTAATTAAACATAAACTTCAAAATGAATTATAATAAAAAAATTTTATTTTATGAAGATATCTGATTTAAAAAAATATAAGTTAAAATCTGAATTGACAATATGCGAAAAAGAACGGCCAGTTAGTGAAATTGCCCGCGAGATGAGAGATCGAAATATAGGAGCAATTCCAATAACAGAAAATAATAAACTTGTTGGTATTGTTTCAGAAAGAGATATTGTTACAAGGCTAGTTCTTGAAGGTAAAGATCCTGATCTTACAACTGCATCCGATATCATGACTTCGGATATTTTAACAGCAACTGAAAATGATACTATTGATAACGTAATATCAAATATGAAAGAATATGGTATTAGACATATGCCTGTAAGTGATAATGAAGGTAAGCTATTAGCTTTTTACTCTATAAGAGATTTTCTTAAAGCGAAAATTGACTCGGGACAAGAAATTAAAAGAAAGCATAAAAATTTAGCAAAATATCAGATTGGTGTTCCGGTAATTTTAATTTTGTTAAGTTTTCTAGCATTAATTTTAGATCTTTTTAGTCAAAAAAATATAATTATTATGTTTTCAATAATATTTTTTATAATTGGGGTGTTTTCTGTATTAATGGCAAATAAAAATGTAAATTATGACAATGAAGATTGATCAATCTAGTTGTGACTCTACAAATTCCCAGTTAACTAGATTTTCTATAAAACTTTTCAAGTAATCAGGTCTACGATTTCTGTAATCGACATAATAAGAATGTTCCCATAAATCACAACCCAGTATTGGTTTCATATTACTAACTAAAGGATTTGATGCATTTGCTGTTTTTGTTATCACTAGTTTACCATTATCAATTGCTAACCATGCCCAACCTGAACCAAATTGAGTAACACCAGCTTGAATAAATTGTTCTTTAAATTTGTCTGCGCTTCCAAAATCTAGATTTATTCTTTTTTCTAATTTTGCAGGTATTGCTCCTCCTCCTTTTGGCTTCATACAATTCCAAAATAGAATATGATTCCAATGTTGGCCTGCATTATTAAAAATTCCGACTTTAGATTTGTCAGAAGATGATTTTTTTATAATTTCTTCTAACGAATTATTTTCAAGACCTGAATTTTTAATCAAATTATTTAAATTTGTAATATAAGTTTGATGATGCTTACCATGATGGAGATCTAAAGTTTCTTCGGACATATGTGGTGCTAATGCCGATTTTGAGTAGTTTAATTTTGGTAATTCAAAAGCCATAATGATTTATATGTTGATTATCGGATTTATTCAAGTTTAAGATTCCTTATAAAAATATTTTTTTTTAATAATATTTGCTAATAATATAAATAATCCCAGAGCTATCACAGGTACATATATTTCGGGATTTTTTAAAATTAAAAAGTCGATTTTATCTCCTGCTCTTAAGCTATTACCGATTCCAGAACATAAGCTAACAAGAATTATTGTTGGGGTTAATTCTGAAAAAAAAGTTGCAAAAAAATATGAATATATTTTCATATTAAAAATAATTGGAACTAAATTTTTAATAGCAAATGGAATTCCTGGTACACATCTTAAAAAAAAATAATAACTAAAAATATTCTCGTCAATGTTCTTACTAATCGTGGGATATTTGTTTTTTAGAAAATTTGCAATTTTATCTCTAAATAATTTATTAGCACAAATATATAAAAGAGTTGCTCCAATTGTGAAAGAAAAAATTGATAATATTGAACCAATGTATGCACCTAAAACTAGACCAGCAAATATTGCAGGTATTGAGGCAAATCCCAATAAAAACACCCATAATATTGATGATATAAAATAGACAATTGAGATAGCAATTTTATGTTTATCGATAAAGTAAATAATATGATCTTTGTTATCCATTAAATAATCAGGATTTAAGAATGACGTTACACCATAGTAAAAAAATAAGAATACCACTAAAGCTACTATTACTAGATAGATACCTAATAGTATTATTTTAAAATTAGAAAATTGCATAACTCATAATTTTATACTGTACATCCTATATTGAATTACCTATAAATGCTGAAATTTAAATATATCAATGAAGCGCACATTTCAACCTAGTAAAAAAGTAAGAAAAAGAAGGCATGGTTTTAGATCAAGAATGTCTACCAAAAAGGGACGAAAAGTTTTATCAAGAAGAAGGTCAAAAAAAAGAAACTCTCTCTCTGCCTAAACATGAATAGTAGATTACATCTAATATCGTTAAAAAAAAAACAAGAATTTAAAGACATAATGAACGCTAACAAAATATCAACTGAATATTTTACAATTTACTATCAAAAAAAAAGTGCTGAAAAGAAAGATGGAATATTCTTAAGTTGTGTTTCTGCTAAAAAACTAGGTAATGCAGTACTTAGAAACAAATTAAAAAGAAAATTAAAAAACGCAACTAGAGAGGCAATTAAAGATTTAAATTTAAGGTTTAAAAAAAACTATAAATATGCCATTTTTGCAAAACAGAAAATAAATAAAACTCAATTTAACATAATTGTTGAAGAATTAAAATTTAAATTACTTAAAATATAAATGCGCATAGTAGATAAAATTTTTTCATTACTTTTAATTACGATAGTTAAATTCTACAAATTTTTTATATCTCCTTTTTTAGGGACCAATTGTAGATTTTTACCATCATGCTCAGACTATTGTATTGAAGCATTGGAAAAAAAAGGATTTTTTGTTGGAATATTTCTAACATTTAAAAGGATTATAAAATGTCAACCAATTAAATTTTTAGGTGCAAAATCTGGATTTGATCCCGTAGAGAAAGATAAATTAAATGGATAGCAAAAATGTTTTATTGGCGGTAATTTTATCAACTGCAGTGATTGTGATTTGGTCGGTAATGTTTCCGCCGCCAGAAATAGATAATACGATTACAAAAGATACGGCAGTTGTAGAAAAAAACGAAAGTAAGCCGCAAGCTCCAAAAATCAAAATTAAAGAACAGGTTACAAAAACTACACGTGAAGATGCTATTAAAAAATCGGAAAGATTAAACATTACCAATGGAAAAATTTTTGGAACAATTTCACTAAATGGAGCATTAATAGATGATATTACACTTAAAAATTATAAGGAAACACTCAATGAAAATAGTAAACAAGTTGTTATTCTTAATCCAAAAAAATCCGAAAACGGATATTTTTTAGAAACCGGCTGGGCAACTTCTGAAAATATAAAAGTCCCTAATCATAATAGTAAATGGAAAGTTGTAGGAAATAACACCCTCAAGCCAAACAATCCTGTTACAATTGAATGGAATAATAACGAAGGTCTAATATTGAAAAAAAAACTTACTATAGATGACAAATATTTGATAACTGTTGAAGATATAGTTCAAAATTTATCACAAAAAAATATTAATTTATTTCACTATTCTCAAATAACAAGAAATAAAAAACCTGATGTGCAAAATTTTTATATTTTACATGAGGGTTTAATTGGTGTTGTAGGAGAAGAATTAAAAGAGTTGTCTTACGAAGATATTATAGAAAAAAAAGAAACATACAAAAATAATAGTGGATGGTTTGGTATTACAGATAAATATTGGTTATCTGCTATAATACCCCAAAAAGGTAAAAGTTTTAATGCTGAATTTACATATGATAAACAATTTAAGGCAAATTATATTATTACAGACCCAACAATAATTAATTCAAATGAAACAAAAAAGAATATAGCAACTTTATTTGTTGGAGCTAAAGAAGTCTCAGTTGTTGACGGTTATGCGGAAACATCGGGTATTAATAAATTTGATTTAGCAATTGACTGGGGCTGGTTTTTTTATTTTACAAAGCCGATCTTTTTTGTAATAGATTATTTATACAAATTTTCTGGTAATTTTGGTATTGCAATCATATTATTAACAGCTGCGGTTAGGCTAATTTTTTTTCCTCTTGCTAATTATTCTTTTGTTTCAATGGCAAAAATGAAAGCTCTACAGCCCGAAATGCAAAGACTTAAGGACTTGTATAAAGATGACAAACAGAAAATACAAATGGAAATGATGAATTTGTACAAAAGAGAAAAGGTGAATCCTGTAAGTGGTTGTCTGCCAGTTTTAATACAATTACCATTTTTCTTTGCAATTTATAAAGTGTTATTTGTAACTTTAGAAATGAGACATGCTCCCTTCTTTGGATGGATAAAAGATCTTTCAGCACCTGATCCAACAACAATATTTAATTTATTTGGACTAATACCTTGGGATCCACCTAGTTTCTTAATTATTGGAATATGGCCAATACTAATGGGATTAACGATGTGGCTCCAACAAAAACTAAATCCTTCCCCACCAGACCCTATCCAAGCAAAAATATTTATGTTTTTTCCTTTCTTTTTGACAATACTTTTGGCATCTTTCCCTTCTGGTCTTGTAGTTTACTGGACTATCAATAACGTACTAACCATGGCGCAACAGTACGTGATAATAAGGAAAACTAAGACAAAAACAGTATAATGAAACTATCAGAAATTTGGCCTAAAGATGCTCCTCCTATAGATGAGGCTAAAAAGTTTCTTGAGAAGTATAGGTATAAAAAAATAGTTCTAAAATATGGGGGTCAAGTTATGGCCAGCTTACAATTATCCAAGGCATTTGCTGAAGATGCAGCTGTATGTAATAAAATTGGAGTTAATACGGTAGTTATTCATGGAGGTGGTCCACAAATCCAACAAAGATTAAATCAAAATAAAATTGAGAGTAAGTTTATTTCAGGGTTAAGAGTAACGGACAATAAGATAATAGCAATTGTTGAAGACGTATTACTTAATGAAGTTAATCTTGATTTAGTAGACTCAATAAAAAAATATGGTGCAAATTCTATCTCTATAAATGCAAGAAATAGTGATATTATAAGAGTTAATGGTTCAAAAGACAAAAAGCTAGGATTTGTTGCTGATCCAGATCAAATAAATGAAAATATTATAAACGAATTAATTTCAAAAAAAAAAATTCCAGTTATTGCACCGATTGGAATTGATAAAATGGAACAAGCCTATAATATAAATGCTGATACTGTTGCAGGAAAAATCTCGGAAAAAATAAAGGCAGATAGACTTTTATTAATGACCGATGTGCCAGGTGTAAATGACAAAAATGGTAAATTAATAGAAAAATTAACGATTTCTGAAGCAAACATTTTAATATCTAAAGGAGTAATCACAGGAGGAATGATACCTAAAATACTTACATGCATATCTTGCATTAAAGAGGGTGTCTCAGGAGTAGTAATAATTGATGGTAGGAAACCACATGCAGTTTTGTATGAATTATTTTCTGAAGCTGGTGCAGGAACTTTAATAGTTAATGATTAGTTTAAAAAATATAAAGTTTTGGATTTTTGATTTAGATAATACGCTATATTCCTCAACTACAAATATTTTTAGCAAAATAGATAAAAAAATGTGCCAATTTATTATTGATGAACTTCATGTCGATGAAACAGAGGCTTTAGAAATTAAAAATAAGTATTTTCTTGAACATGGTACAACATTAAATGGATTAATGAAAAAACATAATATTAATGCAGAGCGTTTTTTAGAATTTGTACACGATATAGATTATAGTTTTTTAAATAAAAATGAAATCTTAAACAAAGAACTAAAAAAATTAACCGGTAAAAAAATTATTTTTACAAATGGGTCAAAGAAACATGCTGAAACAACCATTGAAAAACTAGGTATTAAAGATAATTTTAGCGTGATTTTTGATATTGTTGACTCTGATTATATACCAAAGCCAGACATTGCCCCATACAAAAAATTGATTTCTAAAAATAGAATAAAATGTTCGGAAAGTATTTTTTTCGAGGATATTGCTAAAAATTTACTTCCAGCACATAAGCTTGGTATGAAAACCGCATGGATAGAAAATAATGACAAATATTGTAAAGAAGGTTTTGACGGATATCATATAGATTTTAGAGTAAAAAATTTGACTAAATTTCTAGAAGATATAAATAATAAAGTAGCATGACTACAGAGAAAATTATAAATGAGGCATGGGATAATAAAGAAAAAATTAATCCTCAATCGAGCAAAGAAATTTTAGATTCTATAAGTGAAACTTTTGATCTTCTCGATAGAGGAAAGATTAGAGTTGCAGAAAAAAAAGGTGATAAATGGGTCACTAATCAATGGATTAAAAAAGCAATAATGCTGAGTTTTAGAACTAACTCAATGGATATACTTGGTGGGCCCTATAGTAGTTGGTATGATAAATCACATTTGTTGAAAGGTAAAACAGCAGGTTGGGGTAAGGAAGAACATGAAAAAGCTGGTTTTAGATTTGTGCCAAATGGACAAGTTAGGAAAGGATCATTTATTGGAAAAGGTGTTGTTTTAATGCCATGTTACGTAAATTCGGGTGTCTATATTGATGAAGGTACTATGATGGATACTTTTTCACGAGCTGGTAGTTGTTGCCAGATAGGTAAAAATTGTCATATCTCAGCTGGATCAGGTATTGGCGGAGTATTAGAGCCCGCTCAAGCTTTACCGACTATTGTTGAGGATGATGTATTTGTTGGTGCTATGTCTGAGGTAGTTGAAGGAGTAATTGTTGGTAAAGGAAGTGTTCTTTCAATGGGGTGCTATATTGGACAAAGTACGAAAATAGTAAATCGATCGACAGGCGAAATCACAAAAGGATTTGTTCCGCCCTACTCTGTGATTGTACCCGGTGCTCATAAAGATTTATATGCAGTGCACATTATTAAAACTGTCGATGAAAAAACAAGATCAAAAACTAGCATCAATGAGTTGCTAAGAGATTAAGAAATGAACGAAATTAAAATTGCAAAAGATCTTGTGAAATTTGCAAGCGTAACACCACTTGATAAGGGTGCGATTAATTACGTGGCTAGATCTCTCAAAAAAATTGGTTTTAGATGTAAAATTTTGGAATTCAAAGAGAAAGGTACATATAAAATTAAAAATTTATACGCTAAGATTGGTACAAAGAAACCTCATTTATGTTTTGCCGGACATACTGATGTTGTGCCTATAGGTGATTTAAAAAAATGGTCAGTTAATCCCTTTGGCGGTCAAATAAAGAATGGGGTACTATACGGTCGGGGTATTGCTGACATGAAAGGTAATATTGCAAGTTTTATTTCGGCAACCTACGAATTTTTAAAAGATAATAAAAACTTTAATGGCTCACTTAGCTTTTTGATCACAGGTGACGAGGAGAGTGTTGCTATTAATGGCACAAAAAAAGTTGTTGAATATTTAAAAAAAAAAAAAGAAAAAATAGACTTTTGTTTAATTGGTGAGCCAACAAATCCAAACAAGCTTGGAGAAGAAATCAAAATAGGTAGAAGAGGTAGTATAACAGGGTATATAACAATTAGTGGTATTCAAGGTCACGTGGCTTACCCGAATAAAGCAAGAAATCCGTCAACGCCCTTAATTAAAATTCTGAATCAAATTAAAAGTATAAAATTAGATAATGGTTCAAAAAATTTTCAGGCATCAAATTTGGAAATAGTAAAAATTAATATAAATAATTTTGCAGACAATGTAATCCCATCAAAAGCAAGTGCAATTTTCAATATTAGATACAATGATAGACATACAAGCAAAAGTCTTAAGAGCAAAATTTCTAAAGTCATTAAAAAAGCTTCGAAAAAATACAAATGTAAATATGATATTAAATTTCAGGAAACGGGAGGCGTATTTCTTTGTAAACCTAACTCAACTGTTAATATGATAAGAAATATAATTAAAAAAAGTACTGGTAGAAATACAAAATTAACTACTGGCGGTGGAACCTCTGATGGCAGATTTATTAAAGATATAGCGCCATGTATTGAATTTGGTCTTGTAAATAAAACAATACATCAAGTAGATGAAAGAGTTCCAATAGCTGATTTAAAAAAATTAAAAAATATATATAAAAAAATTTTACAAAATTATTATAAGTGAAGACTTGCCTGATCACTACAAAAACATATCAAAATCATGATAATGGACATGGACATCCAGAAAATGCAAATAGAGTAACTTCAATCAATATTGCAATAGATAATATTAAAAATACAGAGTGGGTTAAAACAAAAAATTTTAGCACAAAAATAATTGGGCTAGCCCATGACAAAAAATATATAGAAAAAGTAAATAAATCATTTCCTAATAATGGTTTAGCTTTTTTAGATTCAGATACAATTGTATCTCACGGATCAAAACAAGCATCTTATGATGCAGTAAATTCTGTTCTGACTGCTATAGATAAAGTCCAAGATGGATCTTATCAAAATGCATTTGTCAGTATAAGACCACCAGGGCATCACGCACACAGCAACTTTGCTGCTGGTTTTTGTATATTTAATAACATTGCTATTGGAGCATGTTATTTGGTAAAAAATTACAACTTAAAAAGAGTATTGATTTTAGACTGGGACGTGCATAGAGGTGATGGAACAGCTGAAATTATATCTAATAAAGAAAATATATTTTTAATTTCTTCACATCAATATCCATTTTACCCTCCTGGAGACGGTACTGAAAAAGTAAGGGGTCATTTTAATAATATACGTTTCTTTCCTCTCAAAGCGGGTTTGTCATCGATTGAATTTTGTAAAATTTACGAAAAAATATTTATTGAAATCGATAAATATCAGCCTGAGTTTATATTAATATCCTGTGGTTTTGATGCGCATAAAAACGATCCATTAGCCGAGATTAATCTAGAGTCAATTGATTATGAATATTTAACACTTAAGGTAAAAAAATATGCAGCAAAACATTGTGCTGGAAAAATAGTTTCAGTTTTAGAGGGTGGATATGATTTAAAATCGATTTCTGAAAGCTCTAAATTTCATGTAAAATCTTTAGCTAAAATCTAATTTTTTTTAAAAATATTTTCTGCTTGAATTTTATCATTCTTTTTCTCAGAAATTTTTTTTTCAAGATCGACTATTTTTCTTTTATATCTCTTAATCAATTCTTCAATTTCAGAAATACTTAATTCATCAATCTTAATTTGTTTTTCCTTAATTATATCGTCTTCATCCATATTAATTTATTTCCAAATTTTTAAAAAATTCAAGTGATTCTGGATTTGCTATAGCCTCTAAATTGTTAATTTTTTCTCCGTTTAATATTTTTCGAACTGCTACTTCAACAATTTTTCCACTTTTTGTTCTAGGTATTTCTGGACATTCAATAATAATAGAAGGTACATGTTTTGGTGAGCAATTTTGACGAATATTAAATTTAATTTTTTCTTGCAATTCATTGTTAAACATATTCTGATTTTTCAAATTAATAAAAAGAATTATTCTGATATCATCTTTATAATTTTGTCCAACAACTAAAGCTTCATTTACTTCACTAAAATTTTCAACTTGACGATATATTTCCGCGGTACCTATTCTCACTCCGCCCGGTTTAAGCGTAGCATCAGACCTGCCAAAAATAATATATCCATGGTTTGAAGTTTTTTGAATAAAATCGCCATGATACCAAATATTGGGGTACTTATTAAAGTAAGCATCATGCATTTTTTTTGAGTCATTGTCATTCCAAAATTTTATTGGCATTGATGGGAAGGGTGTCTTAACAACTAATTCGCCTTTATGATTGTTAGAAAGTTTTTTACCCGATTCATCAAAAACATCAATATCTAAACCTAAACTTGGACCTTGGATCTCACCAGCGTAGACTCCGTCGTATAAATTACCTGCAACCAAACATCCAACTACATCTGTTCCGCCACTGATAGAAGCTAAATGAACATCTTTTTTGAGATAATTATAAACATAATTAAAACTCTCACTGATAAGCGGTGAACCCGTAGAGCAAATCGTTTCTAAATTTATTAAATCCAGATGTTTACTATTATAATTTTCATTTTTTAAATGATCTAAATATTTTGCACCCACTCCAAACAATGTAAATTTTTTTTGTGAACAATATTTAAGTAATATATCAATTTCTGGGTACAAAGGTGATCCATCATACAAATATATAGATGCACCGCAGGATAATGCAGCTACTTGCCAATTCCACATCATCCATCCTGTAGAAGTATAGTAAAAAACTCTGTCATTTTTTTTTACATTACAATGAATTAAGAGTTCTTTTTTTTGTTCTATAAGAGCATTGCCAGAACCGTGAACAATACATTTAGGTATGCCCGTTGTACCACTCGAGTAAAGAATATACACAGGATGATTAAAATCAAATTTTTGAAAATTTGTATTTTTTTTTGAATTTTTAAGAACATCATAATAAGACAAATATTTTTTATCAATCTGAGTATTATCGTAAGAAAATACTATCACGTTTTGAATAGAAGGAATTGATTTAGTTATAGTTTCAATATTATCTAATATATTTATTTTTTTTCCATTATAAAAATAATGGTCGCAAGTAATTAATATTTTTGGCTCAATTTGTTGAAATCTTTCAATCACACCTTGCGGGCCAAAATCAGGAGAACAGCTTGACCAAATACAACCGTTTTTAGTTGAACCTAGAAAAGTTACAATAGTTTCTATTGTATTAGGTACGTAAGCTGCAACCACATCTCCTTTTTTTATATTTATTTTATTTAAATAATCTGAAAACTTGCAAACATTATTAAAGAGATTTTCCCAAGTTATAAAATCTTCAGCGCCATTCTCTTTTAAACTGAATATAGCAATTTCTTTAGATTTAAACGAAATGAGATTTTCAGCAAAATTTAGTTTAGCATCTGGGAAAAATTTATTTTTATAAAATAACTTACTCTTATTTAAAATTCTGTTACCCTTATATCCTTTTATATTTGAAAAATCCCATACTTCTGACCAAAATAATTCATTATTTTCAATACTCCAATTCCATAGAGATTTAAATTTTTTATAAAAGTTAAGATTAAATTTTTTTTCAATTTGTTTTGAAAACCTATTGATGTTGGAGCTATTAATTTTTATATCAGAAGCTTTCCATAAATAATTTATGTTCATTACTAATATTTTACTTTGAAGAGATATAAACCACAAGATGGAGCTATCGTCGGACAAATATTTCTATTCTTTTTAACAATTGAATTTTTTAAGTCCTCAATATTCCACTTACCCTCACCCACATATTTTAAACCACCGACCATAGATCGCACTTGATGCTGAAGAAAAGATCTGGACTTTACAACATAAATAATTTTTTTACTTGATTTCACTATTTTAGAATACTCAATAGTCCTTATGGGTGAACTTGCGTTGCAGGATTTTGACCTAAAAGTTGTAAAGTCGTGTTTTCCTAAAAAACACTCAGCAGCCATTTGCATTTTTTTGATGTTAAGTTTTTTCTTCACATGCCATGCTCTTCCTTTCATTAGTGAAAGAGAGGATTTTCTATTTATAATAATATAATGGTATGTTCTTAAAATTGCATTTTTTCTTGAATTAAAATTATTATTTACCTTTTGTACTTCGAGAATACTAATATTTTTTTTATTTAAAAAATGGTTAGTTCCTTTCAAAATTTCAAAAGGCTGCAAAAGTCCTTCATAGTCAAAATGAAATACTTGTCCAATAGCGTGAACTCCGGTATCGGTTCTACCGGATCCAAATATTTTAGTTGTTTTTCTTGTAACTTTTTTTAAGGCTATTTCTATACTTTGCTGTATTGTATTTTTGTGTGGTTGTGATTGCCAACCATTAAATCTTTTACCATCATATTCAACGGTACATTTAAATCTTTTCATCAAATTTAAAGCCTAATATAAAATTATCTTTTTTAAGTATTTTTTTTCCACTCCTTTGTAGTTCCATTATCTCAACCGCTTTATCTTTGCATGATATTATTATTTTTTTTTATCTATAATTATTCCTGGTTTAGGTGCTTTTAAATTAGAAACCTTGGCTGCATAAACTTTTATTTTTTCATTTTTGTAATCAAAATATGCTCCGGGCTTAGGATTGAGAGCATTAATTTTTAAAATAATATTTTCAGCACTGTTATTCCAATTAATTTTCTCGTCTACTTTCGTTATTTTTTTTGCATATGATACTCCAAATTTATCTTGTGGTTTGTAATTTGCATTTCCATCCAGGATATCTTTTATACAATCAATAATAATTTCAGATCCCAATTTTGATAGATCTTTTTCTAAATTTCCATATGTTAAATTTTTCGATGAAATAGATTTGCTCATTAATATTGGTCCGCTATCTAATTTCTCTTCGATTTTCATAATCGTTATACCTGTGATATTTTCACCCGACATGATTGATCTTTGTATTGGTGCAGCACCTCTCCATTTTGGTAGCAAAGAGGCATGAATATTAATAAATCCTTTTTTTGAAAGAGCTAGTATTTTACTTGGTATTATTTGTCCATATGCTACCACTATTGCCAGATCTATGTTTATTTTTTCTAAATAATTGTACTCATCTTCTATTTTATGGGGTGTTTTTATAATTAAATTATTTTGTTCTGCAAAAATTTGGACTGGGCATTTTAAATTTTTTTGTCCTCTATCTGCTTTTCTTGGAGGCTGAGAAATTACACATTTAATCTTAAAGTTTTTGTGTATTTCTCTTAAAGCCGGTACTGAGAATTCTGGTGTACCCATAAAAATTATATTTGTTGACATGTTACTTAATATTTTTTTTCAGTTTTTTTTCAATAATATCACGTTTAAGTTTTGATAAATGATCAATAAATAAAACACCATTACAATGATCTATTTCATGTTGAATGCACCTAGACAGTATTCCATCTGCGTCAATAGTTTTTTTAAATCCAGAGATATCTTCATATTCTATTTCACAAGTGTCATGTCTTTCTACTTCACCGTAGTATCCAGGTATTGACAAACACCCTTCCTCATTAGTTACAGTTTTTTTGGACTTATTTATTATTTTTGGATTAATAAAAACAATTGGATTTTTTTTATTGTCATCTTTTGAAGTATCTATTACTACAATTCTACTTAATATCCCTACTTGAACAGCAGCTAAACCTATTCCAGATGCATTATACATCGTATCCAGCATGTCTTGAATAAGATTTTTAACTGACTCATCTATATTTTTAACGGGTTTAGAAGATTTTCTAAGTATAACGTTTGGAGCTTTTACAATTTTTTTTAGAGGCACATTTAACCTTTATTATTAAACGAGTTTCTAAATTTAAAAGCCGAGAATAAAGTTCCATCATCAAGATATTCGATTTCTCCTCCAACAGGTAAACCGTGAGCAAGTTTAGTTATTTTTACATTAAGACTTTTTAAACTATCATGAATGTAATGTGCGGTTGTTTGGCCCTCAATAGTTGCAGAGATAGCTAGGATTACTTCCCTAATTTTCTGTTTTTTAACTCTTTCTATTAATGAATTTATTAGCAATTGCTCAGGATTAGATCCATTTAAAGCTGATAATGTACCTCCTAAGATATGATATTGCCCTTTAAATACGCTTGTGGACTCCATTGCCCACATATCGGCGATATTTTCTACTACGCAAATTTGGTCGGAACTGTCATTAGAACATATACATTCGTCATTTTTAGATTTCAAATTTCCGCAGATATTACATTTAATTATGTTTTCTTGAACTTTTATTATAGCTTGATGTAAAGGTATCATCAAATTTGATTTATTTTTAATTAAATGTAGCGCAAGTCTTCTTGCTGATTTTGGGCCGATGCTAGGTAATCTTGATAAGAGCTGTATAAGATTTTCCAAATCAGGTTCTTTTAATTTCTTCATATTAAAAAGGAAATTTCATACCTGGTGGCAATTTTAGATCACCTGTTAGCTTTGACATTTCTTCTTGTGTTTTAATTTCTACAGCTTTTTTTGCATTATTTACTGCAGCAATTATTAAATCATTACGTATTTCTTTATCTTCATCAAAAACCTTATCATCAATCTTCAAGTTTACCAGTTCGTGGCTACCATTCATTACAGCAACAACTAGCCCACCACCTGATACTCCCTCGGCTTGAACATCTTTTAGTTTTTCTTTGAAATGGTTAACTTTTTCCTGCATCTCTTGTGCTTGTTTAAGCATTTTGCCAAAATCCATTATTTCTCCTCCTCTGAATTAGAATTAATAAATATTGCATCATCAAAAGTATCTAATATTTTTTTATAAGTGTTAGACTGTTTTAATTTATCTAAATCTTCTGAATTTTTTTTTGTTTTTTTTTCAAATATAGTTTGATGTCCTTCTAACTTATTAAAACTTATTATCCATCTTTTGCCTGTCCATATTTTTAATTTTTCAGTAAGATTTTTTATAAAATTTTTGGATAATTTGTCGTTAAAAGAGATATCTATTTTACCTTGTCGGAAATTAACAATTTTCACATGTCTCTCAAGGTCAAATTTAAGTTCAACTTCTTTATTTTTATTTGCTATATCTATTAGATCTTCAAAATTATTAATTGTCGAAATAAAATTAACAATTTTATTTCCTTTTTTGGTCAATGTTTCTTTTTTTTCTTGAACTACATTTTTAATTTGTGTTTTTACTTTTAATTCATTTTGAATTTTGATTTCGTTTTCTAAGCTTCCATCACTTATAATCTTTTGAGGATCGGGCATATTTTTAAGTTTACATAATCTTATCATCAACATTTGAATTGCTATATAACTATCGGGAAACAATTTTAAGTCCTCAAATCCTTTAATTAGATAATGCCATAATATTGATGTATAGGTTAAATCAATCATTGATGCCAACTCTTTAATTTTAGTTATGTCTTGTTCTGAGATAGATACGTCACTTGATATATTTCCTATAGATTGTTCTCTGCTAATTAGGTAGACTTGTTCCAATAAACTCTCAAGAATTAATTTAGGATCTGATCCATAACTAAATATATCTTCTAGAATTTTAATTGAGCTATTATCATCTCCTAGTATAATTTTTTCAAGTAAACTAAGTATTTGTTCTTTATCTGCTAAGCCAAGCATTTTCCTTACATCCTCTGATCTGATTTGTTGGTCAGAATTATTCATTATATTTGCTTGATCCAAAATTGACAGCGCATCTCTTACTGATCCTTCAGAAGATTTGGATATTAATTGCAGTGTAGGTGAGTCTATTTTAATATTTTCAAGTTCAGAAATTTTATTCAAAAATTTTGCCATTTTGTCTATTCCAATTCTTTTTAAATCAAACCTATGACATCTAGAAAGTATTGTGATTGGAATTTTTTTAATTTCAGTAGTAGCTAATATAAATTTTAGATGCTGTGGTGGTTCTTCTAATGTTTTTAAAAGGGCGTTAAATGCTTGTTTAGACAACATATGAGCTTCATCAATTATAAATACTTTATATTTTGCTACCGATGGATGATATTTTGAGGATTCTAATAAGTCTCTGATATCATCAACACCAGTCTTGGAAGCAGCATCCATTTCTAAAACATCAATATGCGAGGAGCTACTTATTTCATCGCAGCAACAATATGTTTCTGAATTATCTAATGTTCCATGTTCAAAATGCTTATTGCAATTAATTGCTTTTGCAATTATACGTGCAGTCGTAGTTTTACCAATTCCTCTAATACCAGTCAAAATATAGGCGTTATGGACCTTGTTTTTTCTCAGAGCGCTTTTTAAAGAAATCACCATTGTTTCCTGCCCTATTAATTCATCAAAATTTTTAGGTCTGTATTTTAATGGTAATATTATTTTTTTGTTCATATAAAATTTTACGGGGAACTGAATAACAACCTGAAACATTTACGTTACGGCTGCTTTCTTTCGAACCTGACCGGGTTAGCGTAACATCCACCTGCTACCAATCCCCCAATATAGGAATATATCAATTTAATTGCAGATCTACTACAAAGATTTATATTTATTTAGAGTATCTGTATGAGGATGCTGGATAAATTCCTAGAATATCTAATTTTTCTGTTTGTTTTTTTAAATCATTAAGTGAATCTGAAATTTTTTTGTCATTTATATGACCCTCAATATCTACATAAAAAATTGCTTGTACAAAAGAATTATCAAGGGAGAAACTTTCTAATTTAGTTAAATTAACTGAGTTTTTAGCAAAACCCTCGAGACATTTATATAAAGCACCCGGTATTGACTTTAACTTGAATATACACGTTGTAATATAATTCTTATTCGTTTCATAACTTGTAAAATTACTTTCATAATCCATAACTAAAAAACGAGTTGTGTTGCCATCCATATCTTCAAATTTATTATCTAGAATTTTTAATTTATAAATATCTGCTGATAAAGAAGAAGCTATTACAGCAACATTTTCTTCTGGTTTGTTTGAAAGCAATTTCGCAGATCCTGCTGTATCTGCAGTAATTATAGGTATTAAATTTTTAGAATATATTTTCTTTTGACACTGACTAATAGCGTGAGCATGGCTTTTAACATACTTGATATTTGAAATATCTACATTTTGATTTGATATTAAACAATGCTCAATTTTTAAAAAATGTTCTTTAATAATTTTTGGTTTATATTTAACCAACAATGAATGTACATCAACAACTCTCCCTGCAAGCGAATTTTCTATAGGTATCACAGTGCTTATTTTTCTGTCAGATTCCATTAAAGAAAATACGTCTTCGAAAGTTTTACAAGTAATGATGTCTACATCTCTAAAGATTTCTTTTGCAGCTAAGTGTGAGTATGCACCTAGTTCACCTTGGATAGCAACTTTAGTTTTCATTTTAATGTCTTTCTTATTTTAATAATATCCTCATTTGTGTCCACACTTATTGGATTATCTTTTGTAAGACCAACTTTTATGTTAATATTATTATCAATTAACCTCATTTGTTCAAGGCTTCGATCTATCTCATTATGCGTTTTATTAAACAATATAAATTTTTTTAAAGTTTTAACTCTATATGCGTAGATTCCAATATGGTGATAGATATTGCCTTTTGTATTATAGAGGTATCTGAAAAAATCAGTAGCATCAGAAAATTCATTAAAATTTATTTTTTCTTTGGTTTGTACTTTTACTACGTTTTTTTTTTTCATATCATTATTAGATAATAAGCTAGACAATGTACTAACTTCTATGTCTGGATTTTTGACCATATAATTATTTAACAATTCTATAATTTTTGGAGAGATATTAGGCATGTCTCCTTGAAGATTAATTACTATATCATATTTGTGTTTAATTAGTGTTAAAGCCTCATATATTCTATCTGTTCCATTTAAATGATCATGGCTTGTTATAATTACTTTGCCATAATGATTATATACTGCTTTTTCTATTTCAACGTCGGGAGTTGTTACAAAGATATTTTTAATATTAGTGGATTGAGCTCTCTTTAAAACATGCACTATCATTGGCATGCCACCGATATCTAAAAGGGGTTTATTAGGCAATCTTTTCGCCTTTAAACGACTAGGAATAATAATAACTGTATTTTTCATATTTATTTAGTGCGACATCAATATCTTTAATTTATACTCTTAAATGTTAATGAAATAATATAAGAATTAAAATTAAATGGATAGTTTTGAATTCAATAAAATCGCTGCCGCAGTACTAATAACTGCGCTGTTACTGATAGGAATTAAGGAAATCGGGAATAGTATATTTAAAACTGAAAAATTAGAAAAATCTGCATATAAAGTAGAGGGATTAGAAAAAACTACTAAAAGTGAAATAGGTGAACCAAAAAAAATAGAATTAACATTAAAACCAATTGCTCCGCTGTTAGCAACTGCGAATATTGATGAAGGAAAAAAAATATTCAAAAAGTGTGCTGCATGTCATAGCATAGAACAAGGAGGAAAGAATAAAATTGGACCTGCGCTGTGGAGCGTAGTAGATCGTAAGGTTGGTTCAGTAGAAGGTTTTAAATATTCAAATGCATTAAAAAATTATAATAAAAATTGGACACACGAAGAATTAAATGGTTTCTTACATAAACCTTTAAAATACATTAAAGGAACGAAAATGGCTTTTGCAGGTCTAAGAAAAGATTCTGATAGAGCAAATATTATCGCTTATCTAAATAGCATGGGCTCAAATCCAAAACCTTTAAAATAATTTTGTTTTTTAAGATTATAATTTAATGAAAAGTCAGATAAAACATTTTATCGATAAAAAATCTTTAAGAATGTTTGCCTTAGGTTTTTCTGCGGGCTTACCAATACTTTTAGTATTTTCAACATTATCTGTGTGGTTAACAAAAGCTGATATTGAAAGAAGTACAATTACTCTTTTTAGCTGGGTAGGGTTTGCTTACTCCTTCAAATTTTTATGGTCTCCGATCGTTGACCACCTACAATTACCTATGTCAAAATATTTTGGTCATAGAAAAACATGGCTACTATTATCGCAAATAATGCTGATTTTATCTATACTACTTGCATCTTTGTCCGATCCAAAAATAAGTTTAATGTTCATGGTAATTTCATTTATCTTGATTGCATTTTCGAGTGCTACTCAAGATATTACTATTGATGCTTTTAGAATTGAGTCTGTAAAACAAAGTTTACAAGGTGTAATGTCTTCAATGTACTTAGGTGGATATAGAATCGCGATGATATTTTCTGGTGCAGGCAGCTTGTGGTTAGTTTCAAAGTTATCAGGAGAAACCTATGATTTACAAAGTTGGCAACTAGTTTATAAGATTATGGCAGTTCTAATGATAGTAGGTTTGCTTGCTACTCTATTTTCTGATGAACCTAACATAAAAAGAAAAAAAATAGGAAATCATTTCGAACAATTAAAATTTATAGTAATAATTATAATATCAATATTTATTTTTTTTTCTATTTTACTGAACTTACCTAAATTAATTTTTGAAACAAAATTCATGTCTTTTGGATATAATTTACTTAAAATTTTAATATCGTTCATCGCATTATTAGCATCATTAAAATTAATTTCTAAATTTGGCTTAATTAATAATAAGAAAACTACAATTGTTTACATTAAACCAATGTTAGATTTTATAAATCGATATAAAAAACTAGCTTTAATTATTTTATTATTAATATCAATTTATAGAATTTCAGACATTGTTATGGGAGTGATGGCTAATATTTTCTACGTAGAAAAAGGATATACCCTAAATGATATAGCATTTTATTCAAAATTTGTTGGCTTAATAGCTACAATTACAGGTGGAGTTATTGGAGGATTGTGTTCAATGCGGTTTGGATCTTTAAAAGCATTACTTTTTGGATCAATTATTGCTGCTATCACCAATCTATTGTTTGCATATTTAGCTATAAGTGAAAATAACATATTTTTACTCGCCTCCATAATTATAGCTGATAATTTGGCTAGTGGATTTGCCGGTGCTGCCTTTATTGTTTATCTATCCTCTTTAACATCTATAAAATTTACGGCTACACAATATGCTTTATTTAGTTCTTTAATGCTTTTTTTTCCTAAATTAATTGCTGGATATTCTGGTGCAATTGTGGATATTTATGGATACGCTAATTTTTTCATAATTTCTGCTATTTTAGGTTTACCAGTAATATTTTTAATACTTTTTTTGGATAAATTTGGTATTTATCGAAAATGATATTTTACATATTGTTATCTGAATGTTAGAGGTTTTTAAATGAGAATTTATTTAATACTATTTTTATTTATATTTTTATTGACTTCAGAGTCTAAAGCAAAAAACCATAACACAACAATAACAAAAAAAGAATTTTTAGATAGCAAAATGAAAATTTTGGAAGCAAGATTTAATGCAGTTGACACAAACAAAGATGGAAAAATTACTCCTGAGGAAAAGAAGAAATTTGCTGAAAAAATTAACAAACAAAGGTTAGCCTTGCTTAAAAAAATAGATACAAATAAAGACGGTAAAATTTCAAAAGAAGAGGAAAAGGCTTACATTGAAAAAAATAAGAATAAAGTTAAAAAATAATCTTAAGTATTATTATAATCCCCATGATTAATAACATAAAATTAAATAATATCTTAAAAAATTTCTCTGTTATCCTTTTTCTTAAGTAACTACCTATAAACAATCCAAAAAAAATAGGTACGATTGAGTATAGTGAAAAATATAACACATTTAAGGTAATCATTTTAAATGTTGAAAATAAAGTAAATTGCATAATTGAGAAAAAAAAGAAAAGAATGCCCATAAATTGAATGGTTTTTTCTTTTGTATAATTTAATGATTGCATCAATAAAACAAGCGGCATTGTATAAATAGAAGTAATACCAGTTACGATACCAGTTAATGAGCCTATCCAAAATTGATTAAATAAACTTTTAGGATTTGTAATTTTGTACGTCCGATATAAAAGTGATATCATAGAATTTATTATTAATATTATACCTAAAATAAACAAGATTATCCAAGACTCGAAATAAAGTAAGATAAAAAATCCTGGAATAATCGATAAAACGGCTATCGAGATAGAATATTTATTATCATTCATAATGCTCTTAAAAAATTTTCCATCAATCATTTGATAAAAATTTGTTAAAATCACGGGAAGTAAAACTATTGCTATACTTTGCTTAATATCTAAGATGAAACTAAGTAAAGTCAAAGATACAGTCGGTAAGCCTACACCAATTACCCCTTTAACTAATCCAGCTAACGAAAAGACTAGAAAAATAGAGACTAATAAATTTAAATCTAAATATTGTAAACTTTGCATTTAGATACTATTACAATTAAATATACAAAGTTCTATAAAAATTATGATATTAACGTGTGAGTGTGGATCTAGATTTGAAATTCCAAGTAGCAAAATACCAAAAAAAGGAATAACTGTTAAATGTTCAGTTTGCGGTAAAGAATGGTTTCAGCAATTTATTGATGACAAAAATGAAAATAAGTCATTTGATACAATTGATCCATCAAAAATGAAAAATAAAATTTCTCTTAAAACAAAGTATAAGAGTAACTTTTTTGGAAATTTTTTTATTTTTATTCTTTTTATAGCTTTTTTGGTATTTATGATGATTTTTTTTAAAGAACATATACTCATTTCATTTCCAAAATTAGATAACTTTTACTTAACTCTTGAAATAATGAGTGAAATAATATTTGTAAACATCAGATATTTCATGGAAATAATAGCTAGTGTTTTCAAAAATATTTAACAAAAATATAACTAACTTAAATAATTCCAGCTTTAAGATAACTTATATTCCACCATTATTAATATATTTGGCAGCAGGATGTTCTGGCATCACAAATATAGTAAGTACTTTTTATGTAAAAGAATATTTAAATCTTTCAGCAAGTTTCTTAGCGGCATTGGGATTTTGGTTAACATTACCTTGGGCTTTAAAAATGCCGATCGGACATATCGTTGATTTGATGTGGAAAAAAAAAAATATCTTCGTTTATCTCGGAGCAATATTTATTAGTACTAGTTTTTTAATAATGTTTGCTCTCATAGCTTACCTAGAATTGATGACATCAATATTAACAAGAGAGACTTGGTTTATTGTTAGTTCTATACTTGCACCGATCGGGTTTGTGTTTCAGGATGTAGTTGCTGATGCCATGACCGTTGAGGCTGTTCCAAAAGTAAAACGGAATGGAAAAAATTTTAATACTTCAGAAATCAAAAGTATGCATATTACAATGCAAACTTTAGGACGTTTTTTCATTATAGGTGGAACTGTGCTTGTTGGTTCAATTAATTTTTTTTTTTTTAGAGATTTAGATAACATTAATGATCTTGAGAAACTAAATATTTATAGTAACATTTATCTTTTTTCATTAATAATACCTCTGGTATCCATAATAGGAGTAATATTAAATAAATTTTTAATTAATAGTCCAATTAAGATAACAAGAACTAAAGCGAATTACAAAATTATATTTGGAAGTATTATATTTGTTTTATTTATAATCATAACAAGTTTAAAAAAATTTAATTATTCTCAAGAATTAGTTTTTGCTGGATCAATAATAATAATAATATTTTTAATGAAAAATTTATCTAAATTTATGAACTACGAGGCTCGAAATTTGATAATTGGGACATCAATAATAATTTTTGTTTTCAGATCAGTACCAAATGTTGGTATTGGACTTACTTGGTTCGAAATAGATATATTAAAATTTGATCAAAGTTTCTTTTCAATATTAGCTATCATTGCCTCTATTTTAACAATGATTGGAATACTAATTTTTAAAAATTTTATGGCAAGAAATTCTATTGCTAAAATTATCGTAGTTTTGTCTATTTTGAATGCCGTATTGTTAATTCCAAGTTTAGCAATGTACTATGGTTTTCATGAATGGACATCAAAAAATACATCTGGCATTATTGATGCGAGATTTATTGCACTAATAAATACAGCAATAGAATCACCGCTTGGACAAGTATCTATGATACCATTGCTTGCTTGGATCGCCAAAAATGCACCGGATAATTTGAAGGCTACTTTTTTTGCTGTTTTTGCTTCATTCACAAACTTAGCTTTAGGACTTAGCAATTTAATAACAAAATATTTAAATAAAATTTTTATAATTTCTAGAGAAATACGAGATAAAATTACTAATGAAGCTATTGTTGCTGCAGATTACTCTGAATTAGGGTTTTTGATTTTTGTTACAATTATCATAACATTATGTATACCTATTATTTTTGTAATAATTATACAAAAATCAAAATACAAAACTAATGAATAAAAAATTTGTTAATAATTATAAATTAACTAATATTTACAATAATAACAAATTTAATAAAATTTCATCACAACTATTATTTGGCGAGAGTTTTTATGTTATTAGAAAATATTATAATTACTTATATATTCGAACAAGCTATGACAATTATTATGGATATATTAAAAATAAAAAATATAATTTATTTAAAAAGACTCCAACACATCAAGTAATTACAAAAGATGTAAATTTACATAAATTCAGTAATAACAATTTTATTACTGCTAAAAAAAAATTATTATTTGGATCAAAATTAATAGTAAGTGAAACTAAATCTAATTTTAGTAAAGTAGGAAAATTTTGGATTAAAAATATTAATATCTTTTCTCTAAAAAAAAAAATCCAATTTCCATTAAAATATTTGAAAGTATATAAAAATACTAAGTATGTATGGGGTGGTATTTCAACAAATGGAATTGATTGTTCAGGTTTGGTACAGAGTATTTACAAATTAAATCGACAATATTTTCCCCGAGATACAAAAGATCAAATAAAATTTATAAAAGATAAAATTTCACTAAAATATTCAAAAAATGGAGATCTTTTTTTCTGGAAAGGACACATAGGTATTAAAATAAATAGACAATGCTTAATGCACGCTTATGGTCCAAAAAAAAAGGTTGTAATATCTAAAATCGATAAAATAATATCAGAACTTCAGTCAAAGCATCTAAATTTACTAGCAATTAAAAGATATAAATTAAAATAAGAACATTTTTACTGTTGATTCGGTCACGATTTATCCTTAATTTGTTCTTGAGGTATTTCAAAATATAGTAGTTAAAATAATGAAACACCATACATTATGAATGGCAAAATAATTTCAATATTAGGACCGACAAATACTGGTAAGACCCATTTAGCCATCGAGAGAATGTTAGAATTTTCAAATGGAGTAATAGGTTTCCCTTTAAGATTACTTGCACGAGAGGTTTACGATAAAGTTGTAAATAAAGTAGGCATTAATAAAGTCGCTTTAATAACAGGTGAAGAAAAAATAATTCCTTCAACTGCAGATTATTATTTGTGTACAGTTGAATCAATGCCGTTAGATATAAATTTTGAATTTGTTGCAATTGACGAAATACAAATGTGTGCTGACCCAGATAGAGGTCACATATTTACAGATAGATTATTAAATATAAGAGGAGATAAGTTAACTATATTTTTAGGCTCATCAATAATAAAAAATATTATTAGACAATTAGTTCCTGAATGCGAATTTATTAATAGAGACAGGTTATCTAAACTTACCTATGATGGTTATAAAAAAATATCAAGAATTCAACCAAGAAGTGCTCTCATAGCTTTTTCTGTTGATGAAGTTTATGCTTTAGCAGAATTTGTCAGAAGACAAAGAGGTGGTGCAGCGATTGTAATGGGTTCATTAAGTCCCAAAACAAGAAATGCTCAAGTAAAATTATATCAATCTGGCGATGTAGATTTTTTAGTCGCTACTGACGCTATTGGAATGGGAATTAATATGGATATTGATCATATAAGTTTCAGCAGTATAAAAAAATTTGACGGCAAACAAAATAGAAAATTAAGAAACAGTGAAATTGGACAAATAAGCGGTAGGGCTGGACGATTTAAAAATGATGGAAGTTTTGGGATAACTGGTAATTGTGAGCAATTAAGTGATGATCAAATAGAAAAATTAGAGAATCATAAATTTGATGACATTTTAAATATTTATTGGAGAAACAATGATTTAAATTTTAATACTAAAATTGAGCTTATAGAGTCGCTGAATAAGAAATCTCAAATAAGTAATTTAAAGCGTAACAAAGATTTACTTGATGAAAATATTTTAAAAAATTTGATTTTAAATGAAGATAAATTTAAAGTAGATGATAATAAAGAACCTTTAAAAATTTTATGGGAGTGTTGCCAAATACCAGATTTCACAAAAAGTTCATATAATGAGCATACTGAGATAATTAAGAAAGTTTTTAATTTTTTAATAAGTAAGAAAAATAGAATTCCAAATGATTGGATGAAATCTCAATTAAAAGGTCTTGATAATTACGAAGGAAATATAGATGCCTTAGCTAATAGAATTTCTTATGTAAGAACATGGTCGTATGTTTCTAACAAAAAAAATTGGGTTGAAAATTCAGATTTTTGGGTTTCTAGAACAAAGGATATAGAGGATAGACTATCAGAGAAATTACATAACGAATTGTCAAAAAGTTTTATTGATAGAAGGATAAGTATTTTATCTAGAAATCTTAAACAAGACATTCAACTTGATACTAAAATTACAGATAATAATGAGATTATAATTGATAATCAGTTAGTGGGAAAATTAAATGGGTTAAAGATTGAGCTTGATTACACAAAAAATAATTTACAATCTGATTTAAAGTCAATACGAAAAGCAGCAAAAAATGGAGCATCAAGAGAGCTTATTGAGAGGACAAAAGATATTATAAATAAGCCTGACAATTTGAAATTAGAGAAAAATTCATCAATATTGTTTAATAATAAGAAAATTGCCGAACTAAAGCCTGGAAAAGACTATTTAAATCCTGAAATAAAAATAATAGCAGATGAAGCTCTTAATTTAAAATATCTAAATGAATTAAGTTATTTTTTAAAACAATGGATTGATACCAAAAAAAAATATTATCTCTCAGAACTGCTAAAAATACAAAACCCAAATACTAAAAATAGAACAATTAGAGGATTGTGCTATCAACTATTTGAAAATAACGGAGTTTTAAAAAGAGATGAAGTAAATGAAGAGATTAAAATGCTTAATAAAGAGGATAGAAGAGTTTTAAGATCATTCGGGGTAAAAATTGGTAGATATCATGTTTTTCAACCACGAATGATTAAACCTAATGCAGTTAAAATAAAATCAATATTTTGGAATTGTTATTATAAAATTGAAAATGGCGAATATCCAAACTTTGGCCTAAATTTTGTTAAAAATTTTCAAAATAAAGATACAAAGTATCTACTAATTTGTGGTTATGAGACATTTAAGCATATTATTATAAGAATTGATATGCTTGAAAAGTTATTTTTAATGATTATGGATAAGAAAGTAGGTGATAACTTTTTTTTAGAAAATACTGCATTAAATCTTTTAGGATGTAGCAAAGAGGACTTTATAGTTTTTATGAGGGAGATTGGTTATAAATTTATAACAAAAAATGATACTGAGCTATTTAAGTATTTACCAAAAAAAACTAACGTAAGAAAAGCAAAAATTAAAAAGGAAAATCCATTTCATATACTTAAAACTCTTGAACTTTAATGATTAAATTTTTTAATAAAAAAAAAGATACTCCAAATAATTTTAAAAAAATAGAATTAGCAGTATGCTCATTATTAATACATGCAGCAAAATTAGATGGTTGCTACGAGGATATTGAAAAAATAACTATAAAAAAATGTCTTAAAAAACTTGGATTAAAAGAAGACGAATATATAGAGGCTCTTTTCAATGAGAGCGAAAAATTAGAAAAAGACAGTATCCAAATACTCGAAATGACAAAAGAAATAAAAAAATTAAATTATGAAAATAGACTTGAGATTATTGAAATGCTTTTAACAACAATATATTCAGATAAGAATATACACCATTATGAAAACAATTTAGTTAGACGTGTTGCGGGACTTATTTATATAGAAGATGTCCATGTTGGTGAAATTAAGAGGAAATTTAAATGACATATATCGTAAATGACAAATGTATAAAATGTAAACTCACTGATTGTGTTGATGTCTGTCCAGTTGATTGCTTTTATGAAGGAGAAAATATGCTTGTAATAAACCCCGACGAATGTATTGATTGTGGAGTTTGTGAACCTGAATGCCCTATTGATGCGATTGAACCAGATACAAATCCAAACACTGAGAAATTAGTTTTGTTAAATAAAGAATTATCTGAGAAATGGCCTAACATTAGTAAAAAGAAAGAACCAATGAAAGAATGGGAGAATTTTAAAGATATGAAAGATAAAATGGAAAGATTTTTTAGCAACAAAGCTTTTGTTGAAAAGAAATAAAAGTGCTTGAATTAATAATAATTTTCAGATATCTCATCGCTTCATGCCAAAAAAGAAAAAAACTAAGGTTAAATTAAAAAAAAAGAAATTAAAAAAAGTAAAAAAAAAAGAAATTTTCAAAAAAAAAGCTACAAAAGAAACTAAGAAAAACCAGTCTTCTTCAACGCCCAGTCAAAATGATGTTTTAGAAATAAAAAAAATTAAAAAACAAGAGACCCAGAAAAGGATTTATAAGGTTAAAGATTTTGTTGTTTATCCAAAGCATGGTATTGGGCAAATTGTATCGATTGAGAAAGATACAATAGCTGGAATAGAAATAAGTTTTTATAGAATAGAGATTACAAAAGATAAGCTCAATTTAACTATACCAACTAATCAACAAGGGAATTTACGTGCTCTTTCGAGTATAAATCAAATTAATAAAGCAATTTCTATTTTAAAAGGAAAAGCAAAAGTAAAAAGAACAATGTGGAGTCGTAGAGCTCAAGAATACGAACAAAAAATTAATTCAGGCGAAATTTATCAAATAGCTGAAGTGGTGAGAGATTTAAATAAAAACACAGATATGCCTGTAGACCAATCTTACAGTGAAAGGCAGTTATTTGAGAAAGCTTATGACAGGCTACTTGGAGAAGTTATAGCTGTAATAAATATTGATGAAGAGACTGGTAGAGTTAAATTAAATAAAGCATTAGGCAAAAAACCAGAAGAAATTAATAATCCAACTCCAGTTTAAAAAAAACGCCCTTCAAGTTTTTTGAAGAGCGTTTTTTTCAAAAAATAAAAAGAAAAAATTATCTTCTTTTCTTTCTTTTCGTAGCTTTTTTCTTCTTGCCACCTTTTCTTTTCTTAGCTTTTTTAGCTTTTTTTCTTCTTTTAGCCATCTCCGTTCCTCCCTTTTAAGTTTGGAGCATCACTTAAAAAATATTAAGTGATTCGTTATAAATTGATATAAAAATAAAAAACATATAATGTCAAATAATAAAATTTAGTAGAAAATTTTAAAATAAAAAAAAATTTCAATTTAAAGTTTAAAATAAACAAATAGTATCTAAAAGTAAGTTAATTCAACGTTTTTTTATGTTTTTTTTATAAAATTAATTTTTTTTATAAAAATTTTCCAAAATACTTTTGTATTTTTCTTTTATTTTATGCCTTTTAATCTTCATTGTTGGAGTCATTAATTCATTCTCTATTGTAAATTCTTCTTCAATTATGTGAAATTTCTTAATTTTTTCCACAATAGTTAAGTTTTCATTTACATTCTCGATAATTTTTTTAATTTTTTCATTATCAAATTTTATTTCTTTATTTAAAACTAAAAGACAACACAAAAATTTTTGGTTATCGCCGTGTACGTATGCTTGGGATATTTCATTATTTAAACATAATAAATTTTCTAATTTTGATGGAGAGATATTATCACCTCCGCTAGAAACAATTATATCTTTTTTTCTATCAGTTATTTTTAAAAAACCATCATTATCCAAAACACCAATATCACCAGTATAAAGCCAATTATTTTTAATAATATCATTAGTTGCTTTCTCATTATTCCAGTATCCAAGCATTATATTTTCACCCTGAACTAATATCTCTCCATCTGAAGCAATTTTAACTTTTACATTTTTAAGTGGTATTCCGACCGTATCAATTTTTATATCATTTATCGGATTACATGAAACAACAGGTGATGTTTCGGTTAATCCATAACCTTGTAAAGTTTTTAATCCTAAAGCATTTAAAAAAGTTCCAACATTTTTGTCTAAAGGGCCGCCGCCGGAAACAAAAGCCTTTAAATTACCGCCGAAATTTTTAAGTATTTTTTTTCGAACTAGAAGATCTAGTAGTAAATTAATTATGTACTCTATAAATGTTATTTTTTGCTTTAGAAAAATTTTTGTACCAATTTTAACAGTTTTAAAAAATAACCATTTTTTAAAAAAATTTGCTTTTGAAGCGCCTACAAACATTTTATTATAGAGATTGTTATAAAATCTTGGTACTGCTGTCATTATATCTGGTTTAGCTAATTTAATGTTTTCTAATAGCTGTTCAATTTTTGGCGAGTAATAAATTTCTGCTCCTACAGCCATTTGAACAAATTGTATAGTGTGTTCATAAGAATGTGAAAGTGGTAACCATGTAAGAAATTTAAATTGTTTTGTCTTTATTTCTTTTATAATTTCAATTGCTCCTTCGCAATTTGAAATTATTCCTCCGTGAGATAATATAACACCTTTTGGGTTACCTTGTGTACCTGATGTGTAAATAATACATGCAGGATCATTACGCAGAACTTTTTGTTTTTTTTCAAAATTAGATGCTTTTATTTTGTTAAAATTAAATACATCCTTCGTAGAATTATCATTAAATTTTATAATAAATTCAAATTTAAAATTATTATTTTTTGCAGCTACTAAAACTTTGTCTAATATCTCATCATTTGAAACTATCAAAGCTCTAGGGCTACAATCATTGATTACATATGAAAAATCTTTTACAGTATATGTGGTATAATTTGGTACTGTAATAGCACCTAAATTACTTATTGCTAAATCACTTATTAACCACTCTGGTCTATTTTCTGAAACAAGTAGAATTCTGTCCCCCTTTAAAATTCCCTTTTCATGAAAAAAGTTTGATATTGATTTAATTTTGCTATTAACTTGATTCCACGAAATAGAATTATATTCACCGTTTTGAAGATAAAATAAAAAATTCTCTTCCTTTCTATATTTAAAAATTTCAAGAAAAATTTCATTCAAATTATTTAAATTATCAAATTTCATAATTTTGGTGGGCGAAAAGGGAGTCGAACCCTTATGGTTTCCCGGTGGATTTTGAGTCCACTGCGTCTACCAATTCCGCCATTCGCCCCCTTAATTTATCAAGTATAAGTAGTATTAAATTCAATCTCATAAATATATTATTATTATAATTCTTAAGTTATATTCATCAACTAAATGTTTAAAGACTTATTAAAAAAAACAGTAGCCTTGGCTGGACGTAAAAGTGCAAAATTTTTTTTATCTTTTGTATGTATTATAGAGAGCATTTTTTTTCCTATACCTCCAGATGTAATGATAATACCTATGACAATGGCAAAGCGTCTTCAATGGGCAATAATTGCTTCCATTGCATCGATTTCCTCTGTGATTGGAGGTTGTATTGGATATGCAATAGGATATTTTTTTTATAAGGAAATTGGAGTACATATTTTTGAATTTTATGGTTTTGAAGGTTTCTCAAGTTTTAAAGATCAAGTTGCAATTGGTAAAGGTTTCTATGCTTGGATAATATTATTAATTATAGCTGGTTTTACTCCTGTGCCTTTTAAATTATTAACTATATCAAGTGGTTTAATTCATTTTAATTTTTTTATTTTTATTTTAGTAGCTGCTGTAACTAGGAGTTCAAGGTTTTTTTTACTAGCCGGCTTAATATATATATTTGGTAAAAAAATTGTTCCGATGTTAGAGAGAGGATCTGGCAAAATAATTATTATAGTTTTAATTATGATATTAATCGGTTTATACATAGGTTATTTAATTTATAATAATTATGAATTATTTCTTTCATAATCTAAGTATTAAAAAAATTGTATTTTTTTTGATTATGTTTCATTTGTGTATACTAATGAGTGCGTATTATATTCAGTATTTTATGAAAATACCTGCTTGTAAATTATGCTTATATCAAAGAATACCATATATTTTTTCATTAATCGTATTAATTTATATATATGTAATAAAAAATTGTAACTTTTACGTAGTTTGGATATTAATTTTTGCCGTTTTTATAAATATTATTTTAAGTTTTTACCATGTTGGAATCGAAAATGAATTTTTTTCTGAACCTGGTGTTTGTGATGTAAAAAATAATATAGATAATCCAGACATGTTACTTGAAAATCTAAAGAAAAACATACTAGTAAAATGTAAAGATGTATATTTCAAAATTTATGGCCTATCGCTTGCGTCAATAAATTTTTTAATTTCTATTGTATTAATTATACTTTATGCTTTATTGATAAAAAAATGGCAAAAAATAAAAAATTAGAAGAAATTATTAGAGTTGATCACGCTGGTGAAAGAGGAGCTATTAAAATCTATGACGGTCAACTTTTTGCTTTGCAACTTTTAAAAGCAGACTCGGAACTTGAAAAGAAAGTCTCGGAAATGAAAGAGCATGAAAAAGAGCACCTAAAATATTTTGAACAACAATTGGCTGAAAGAAACATAAGGCCTACTTTATTCCTTCCTTTTTGGGACATCCTTGGAACAGCTCTTGGTTTTGGCACTGCAATTCTTGGGAAAAAAGCAACAATGCTATGTACTGCTTCTGTAGAGGAAGTTATTGATCAACATTACAAAGATCAAATTGAATACATATCTAATAATGAAAAAGAGGAAAAAGAACTATTAAAAAAAGTTAAAAAATTCAGAGAAGATGAATTAGAGCACAGAGATATAGCTTATGAAGAAGGAGCTGATAAAGAAGGTTTTTACGGTATCTTAGATGCAATCATAAAAACTGGTTCAAAAGCAGCAATAAAGATTAGTGAAAAAATTTAACTTAATTTTCTAATTTTACATCCCAATATAGATAATCTAGCCAACTTTTGTGTAAAAAATTTGGTGGAAAGTTTCTTCCATTTCTATGTAATTGTTCCTCTGTTGGTTTATAAGGTTTTATCTTTGGATACATACCACATTGCGATGGTAGCTTTCCTCCTTTTTTGACATTGCAAGTCGAACAGGCAGAAACAACATTTTCCCATGATGTTTGTCCACCTTTTGATTTAGGCACAACATGATCAAAAGTTAAATTTTTATTTGCACCACAATAAAGACAGGTAAACTTATCTCTTAAAAAGACGTTAAATCTTGTGAAATTTGGAAATTCGGACGGTTTGATAAATAATTTTAAAGAAATTACACTTGGCAATTTCATAGAAAACGACGGACTTCTGATTATTCTATCATATTCAGAAACAATATTTACTCGATCAAGAAAAACATCCCTAACAGCATCTTGCCAACTCCAAAGAGATAAAGGGTAATAACTGAGCGGACGATAGTCTGCATTTAAGACTAAAGCTGGGCATTTTTCTAACGGTAAATTTGATGCATTTGATGCAATCATATTTAATAAGTTATTAAAAAAAAGTTATATGATCAAGTTAAACTTTAATAAAAAATGTCACGTAAGATTACGTATAAAACTAAGGCCTATGCTCATTCCCTCTGCACTAATTGTATGATCACAATTCAAAACCTTATAATCAACATCAATTTTTAATTTTTTCAGTAATTCAAAACTATCGTACATCTCTTCTAGTTTAATGACCTCGTCTTTAGTGCCGTGAATAAAAAAAACTTTAGTTTTTGTATTTAATTCTTTACTTAATAATTCTAGATCATATATTTTTCCAGAAAATCCTAATACTCCTTTTACTGGAAACTTTAAACTTAAAGAAGTATGTAATGCAATCATAGTACCTTGAGAAAAACCAACAAATATAATATCTCTATATTTTACTCCATATTTTTTTATAATGTTCTCGACTAATATTTTAAGTTTCTCACAAGAATTATTTAATTGAATTAAAATTTTACTCTTATCAATCTGCATTAAGTCAAACCATTCGTATCCATCACTATTTATTTGACATTTCATTGGAGCACAAGGAGATATAAATAATGTATTTGGTAAAAACCTATACCAATAATTTGCAAGAGAAATTAGATCTTTAGCATCTGCACCATAACCATGTAGTAATATTACAACTTGGTTAATTCGTTCATTGCTTTTTAATTCTTCAAATTTTAAATTCATTATTATATTACAAATATAAATTTTTTATGTTAAGAACAAGATATGTCTGAAAATTCCTTAAGTTTTATAGCAATTATTGCTATACTGGCTGTAACAATTGTTCTTATAAGAGGTTTAAAATCTTTTTTTTCTGGGGGAAATTTAGAGGAAAAGAAAAAAAGTAACAAGCTAATGCAAATGCGAGTATTTTTGCAATTCTGCGCAATTATTATTCTGATGAGTCTTGCATATATTTATGGGAAATAATTCATATTTTTTCTAATAAAGAAATGAATTGATCTTGATCAAATTCTATTGATCCAATTACTCTTCCAGCTTCCCTTCCGTCTCTACCAACTATAATAGTTATTGGAATACCCCTCAAGCCTAGTAGTTTAGCGATCCTAAAATCTTTATCAAAATATGTTTGAAAATTTTCAATATTCAGACTTTTTAAAAAGTTTTCAGCTTTTTTATAATTAATTTTTTCAACATTTACAGCAATTATATCTATATTATTTTCATATTTAGATTTAAGTCTATCTAACGATGGTAATTCTTCAATACAGGGAGCACACCAGGTAGCCCAAAAATTAATTAAAGTTATTCTTTTTGTATATTTGCTAATTATAATATCTTCACCTTTGACGTTCTTGAGATATAGAATTGGAAAATCCTTACTTTTTGGGTAGATAATTATGTTTTTAAAGCTAGTATCTGTTTTATCTTTTGATAAAGAAATGTTGGAATAATTAAACAATATTGTGTAAACAAGAATTAGAGCTATTTGTTTTAAAAATAAATTCATAAAGTATTAAAAATGAAAAAAAAATTAAATTATAATACCGTTTGGGGAAAGAGAATGAAACATAAAACTAACAATATTTTGCAGGAAGTTAATGCATCTATAGATATAGATAAGGCTCTTTATAATGAGGACATCGATGCGTCAATAATTCATTGTAAAATGCTATCAAAACAAAAAATTATTTCACCCAAGATATCTAAAAAAATAGTTTCAGGATTAAATAAAATCAGAAATGAAATTAAAAGAAAAAAATTTAAATTTGATAAAAAATATGAAGATATCCATTTAAATATTGAAAATAGACTTTTTCAAGTTATAGGATCAGATGCAGGTTATTTGCATATAGCTAGATCAAGGAATGATCAAGTTACAACTGATTTTAAATTATGGATAATAAAATCTTCAAAAATATTAAAAGAAAATATTAGATATCTGATTTTGGAGCTTATTAAATTATCTAAAAAGAACATAAATATAATCATGCCAGGTTTTACGCATCTTAAAAATGCACAACCAGTACTTTTTGCACATTATATGCTCGCATATGTGGAAATGTTTAAGAGGGATATTGTAAAGCTAAATAATTTAATAAAAAATACATCAGAAAATCCTTTAGGTTCAGGGGCTTTAGCGGGAACAAGTTTAAAAATTGATAGAAATTTTACAACAAAAAAACTAAATTTTCATAAACCAACATCTAACTCTATGGATGCAGTTTCTGATAGAGATTATGCATTAGAATTTATGTTTGTTTGCAGTATTAATGCGATGCATTTATCGAGATTTGCTGAAGAAATAATAATTTGGAATTCAGATATTGCTAAAATGATATCTATAAAAGATGATATGTTAACTGGATCATCGATGATGCCCCAAAAAAAAAATCCTGATTCAGCCGAGATAGTCAGAGGAAAAACTGCAATAATAATATCGAATTTAAATTCCTTATTTATAATTATGAAAGCTTTACCATTAAGCTATTTTAAGGATATGCAAGATGATAAAAAATTAGTTTTTGAGTGTAATGACAATTTAATTAAAAATCTTAAACTCACAAAAGATCTAGTAAAAGCAATCAAACCAAATAAGAAAAAAATGTATGAGTATGCTTTAAATGGATTTACAACAGCTACCGATTTTGCAGAATATCTTGTTAATAAGGGAATGAGTTTTAGAGATGCTCATAAAAAATCAGCACAGTTAGTCAATATTGCTGAAAAAATGAATATAACTTTAAATGAATTAAAATTTGACGATATAAAAAAAGTTTGTAACCAAATAGATAAGGATGTTATGAAGATATTCGATGTTAGTAATTCGGTTAACTCAAAAAAATCTTTTGGAGGAACAAGTAAAGTCAACGTAATTAAGATGTTAAATAAGTCAGAAAGGGAAATGAGATGAATATAAAAAATTTTTTTTCAATAATTATTATAACACTTTTCATATTTGGTTGTGGTAAGAAGGCACCACCAGAATACAAGAAAACTGCAACTATATTTATTAATAAAATATAATGGAAAATTTTACTTTTAAGGGTAATAAACTTTTTTGGAATAATTGTGCTTTAACTAATATAGCTACAAAATATAAAACTCCTTTTTATTTATACTCTCAAAAACAGTTAAAAAGTAATGCTATTTTTTTTAAAAAGACATTTTCGAAAGTTAAACCATTGATATGTTTTTCTCTCAAATCTAATTCAAATAAAACTATAATCAAAGAGTATGCCAAACTTGGACTAGGTGCAGATGTAGTCTCAGCGGGTGAATTAATTTTAGCTTTAAAATCAGGAATAAAACCAAATAAAATTGTTTTTTCAGGAGTTGGAAAAACGTACGATGAACTTAAGTATGCAATTTCAAAAAAAATTTTTTTAATTAATTGTGAGTCATATAGCGAAGTAATTTCAATTTATAAAATATCAAAAAGTTTAGGTATAAAATCCAAAATAGGTTTAAGAATTAACCCAGATATAAACGCAGAAACACATAAAAAAATTTCTACTGGGGGTAGTCAGGATAAATTTGGGATTTCAACTATTGAATTAAAAAAAATTATAAAAGATTTTAAGAATAGTAAATCTATTCTTATCGCAGCAATAAGTGTTCATATTGGAAGCCAAATTAAAGAGGTTAGTCCGTTTAAAAAATGTTTATTGGTATTAAACAAAATTATAAAGAAATTAAAATATGAAAATATTAATATCAAATACGTAGATCTTGGAGGTGGAATGAGTATACCATATTCACCTAAAGATAAAAAATTTCCGTTAAAAAGTTATGCAAAACTTGTTCTGGATTTCAAAAAATCAAATAAAGTTGATATAATATTTGAACCTGGTCGATACTTAAGTGGAAATATTGGTGTAATTATTTCAAAAATTATTTATGTAAAAAAAGGAGAAAAAAAGAAATTTATAGTAACTGACGTTGCCATGAATGATTTAATAAGAACAGCTATGTATGACGCCTATCATTTTATTCTACCACTTACCAAAAGGAGTGTATTGAATGATAAAATTGAATTTGTTGGTCCAGTTTGTGAGAGTAGTGATAAATTTGGAATTTATAATAATTTTTCAAAAATATATGAAAATGACTATATTTGTATAACTAATTCAGGTGCGTATGCAAGAAGCCTAGCATCTAATTACAACATGAGACCTCTTCTTGCTGAATTAATAGTTAAAGGAAACAAAATCTTAACCATAAGACCAAGACAGAAAATTAATAAAATTAATTAGTTGTGAATTTGATTAAGTCAATAGTATTTAATTTTCTAATTTTTACTATGATAGCTATTATTTGTATCGTAGCTTTGCCACTATTAATTTTACCTAGAAAAAATTTTTTATCTAAATTAGTGTATTTCTTAGGTTGGTATTTCTTAAGAGTTACAAAACTAATTTACAATATTAATGTGGAAATGTCAGGTTTTGATAATTTAAAAAAATATGAAAATTTTATTATAGCTAGCGCTCATCAATCAATGTTTGAAACGTTTGTATTTAATTACCTTGTACCCGATGCATTTTTTGTTATTAAAAAAGAGCTATTATTTATACCTTTTTATAATCTATATTTGATGAAACTTGGTTACGTTCCAATAGAACGTAAGAAAATTACAAAAAAAAATTTAAATTTTTATAAAAAAATTTCTCATAATATTTTAAAAGATAAAAGAAAATTAATAATATTTCCTCATGGAACAAGAGTTGCTGCAGACAAGGAATACCCCATCAAAAAGGGTGTTTACAGAATCTACAAAAGTTTAAATATTCCATGTATTCCAGTTTATCTTAACTCTGGAAAATTTTGGCCAAGAAATAGCTTCGTAAAATACCCTTATAATATTAAAATCGTTTTTAAAGAACCTATATCTGAAGGTTTAGAAATTGATGACTTTCTAAAAAAATTATCCAAAAAAATCCATTATTAATTTTTTCTTCCAAAATTTGGTTCCTTAACATCTTGACCTTCATCAATTATCCTTTTTCTAATATCCCTAGTTTTATTAAAAATATTGAATAATTTCTCTTTATCTTCATTCTTAATCGCATCCTTCAATCCATCTAAATCCTTTTCAAATTTATCTAGCATTTTAAGAATTGGTACCTTGTTACTAAGTATAATATCTCTCCACATAGTAGGATCTGATGAAGCGATTCTTGTGAAGTCTCTGAAACCACTCGCACTATATTTAATGACCTCTTCCTTTAGGTTATCTTCTAAGTTTGATGCGGTTCCCACAATATTGTATGCAATAATATGTGGAATATGACTTGTTATAGCCATGATAGAATCGTGATCATTCATATCCATCAATTGAATTTTACATCCAAATGACTTCCACAAATTTGAAATAACTTTAATACTCTCATCATCAGAATTTTTACATGGTGTGATTACTAGCCATTTATTTTTAAATAGGCCTTCAAATCCAGATTCAGGTCCACTCTGCTCTGTTCCTGCAATAGGATGGGCGGGAACAAATTTTATATTTTCACTTAATATATTTTGAGCAAGTTTAATTATTTCGGATTTAGAAGAGCCAACATCAGTTATAATTGTTTTATTACTAATCTTTAATTTTTGTAATTCTTCAAATATTAGTTTGTATCCGCTTATTGGGGTACAAATAAAAATTATTTCATTTTCATCCTTGCACTCGGACATATTCTCAAAATAATTATTCCCTAAATTTAATTTTTTTGATTTTTCTAAAGCTAATTGGGAATTATCAACAATATTAATAACAACTTCTTTATTGGTGGATCTGATATATCTGGCAATTGATGAACCAATTAGACCAATACCAATTATTGCAATATTTAACATATTAAATTTTTTTTTCTAATACCTCTAAAAATTTTCTATTTTCTTTATTGTTTCCTATAGAAACCCTTAAAGAATTCTTTATTCCATAGGACGTCATTTTTCTTAATAAAATATTAGACTTCAAAAATATATTAAAAACATCCTCTGAATTTAAATTTAGTTGATCACAGTTCATTAAAAAAAAATTTGCACAAGGGTTATTAGTTTTAAATTTTTTTTCTAATAGTTTATTAAAGAAAATTTTTGACCATTTGGTATTATGTTTAATGTTTTTGTTTAGCCATTTTTGGTTATTTAACGAAGCTACTCCGGCTTCTTGTGTTAAACCTGAAATATTAAACGGTGGTCTAATTAGATTAAGAGATTTTATTATATCTTTTGAACTATAACCCCAGCCAAGCCTCAGATTTGCTAAACCATATATTTTAGAGAATGTTCTACTTACAACTACATTTTTAAAATCTTTAAATAAATCTAATCCTGATTTAAAATCTTTATCAATCATAAATTCAGCATACGCATCATCTATCATCAGTAAAATATGACTTGGAATAAGTGATCGCAATTTTAAAATATCGTTTTGATCTAAATATGTACCAGTAGGATTATTAGGATTAGCAATGAAAATTATTTTAGTTTTGTCGGTTATGGACTGAATTGTTTCATTAATATCAAAAGTATTATTTTTTTCTTTTGAATACACAACCCTTGCACCATTGATCTGAGCATAAATTCTGTACATTAAAAAAGAATTTTCGCTTAAAATAACTTCATCATTTTTCTCTAAAAAAGCCTGGCAGACTAAACTAATTATCTCATCAGACCCACTTCCAACAATTATTTGATCTTTATCTAGTTTAAATTTTTTACCTATTTTGTCTCTTAACAAGTTTGAGTTACCATCGGGATAACGTGAAAGAGTCCTTAGCCTTTTCTTTATAATTTTAGAGGCTTCTGGACACGGTCCAAGAGGGGTTTCATTCTGGGACAATTTAATGAGATTAGCACTATTTACTATTCTAGTTAATCCAGATGAATAGCTATTAATATTTATGTTTTTTGGTTCAGGTAAATTCATGATTTTTTATGACTTAATATATTACTTATTCATTGCTGTAAAACTTAAGATAGTTTGACAATATTTTTACCTTTTAGTACAACATTCAAGTGCCGATTTAGCCAAATTGCAGGCATAAACTGCTAAAAAGGAAATCGTACTAACATACGATTTAATAGATGAAACTTAATTTTGAAAACATAAATAAAATTACTATAAGCAAGGATTTACTGTTAGACTGCGGTGTAAAGCTTAACAAGTTTGATGTTGCATTTGAAACCTACGGAAAACTAGATAAAAATAAAAAAAATGCCATACTAATTTTTCATGCCTTGTCTGGAGATCAATTTGTAACAGGTTTGAATAAAGTCACAGGAAAAGAGGGATGGTGGAATCTAGTAGTTGGAGAAAATAAACCAATCGATACAAAAAAATATTTCGTAATCTGTGCTAATGTGATTGGAGGTTGCATGGGAAGTACAGGTCCAAAAGAAATTTGCAAGGAGACAGGTAAGCCATACGGTTTAGGTTTTCCAGTGATTACAATAAAAGATATGGTAAAGGCCCAGGCTTATCTTTTAGACCATCTTGGCATAGATAAAACCTTAGCTGTACTTGGAGGTTCCATGGGTGGTATGCAAGCACTTCAATTTTGCTCTCTTTATCCAAATAAGACTTTTACAGCAGTTCCGATTGCGTGTGCCGCAAGTCACTCAGCACAAAATATTGCTTTTAACGAATTAGCTCGACAGGCAATAATGGCTGATCCGGAGTGGGACGCGGGTAATTATATTTCAACAGGTAAGATTCCTAGAAAAGGTCTTGCAATCGCTAGAATGGCGGGACACATAAGTTATTTATCAGAAAAAGGGTTACAAAATAAATTTGGAAGAAAATTACAAGAGGATAAAGAATTACAATTTTCATTTGATGCTGACTTTCAAGTTGAGAGTTATTTAAAATATCAAGGATATTCTTTTGTAGATAGATTTGATGCGAATTCTTATTTATACATTACGAGAGCCATGGATTACTTTGATTTATACAAAGCAAATAATGGAAACTTATCCTTGGCATTCGAAAATACTAAAATTAAATTTTGTATTATATCATTTAGTACTGACTGGTTGTATCCTACGAGCGAAAGTAAAAAAATTGTGATTGCGTTAAACTCTATTGGTGCGGAGGTTAGCTTTGTAAATATTATAACTAATAACGGTCACGACTCTTTTTTAGTAAATGAACCTAAATTTTTAGACACTCTAAAGGGATTCCTTGAGTCTAATTATGAGGATTTTAAAAATGAAAATTGAAGATAATGTTCTTTTAGATTTAATTGAAACCAAATCTAAAGTACTAGATGTAGGTTGTGGTGATGGTAACCTACTTTTAATTTTAAAAAAAAACAAAAATATTAATGGTAGAGGTATAGAAATCAATCAACTAAAAGTTACTGAGTGTTTATCCAAAGGGCTTGCAGTAATAGAAGGCGATGCAGAAAAAGATTTAATAAATTATCCAGATAATTCATTTGATTTCGCAATTTTAAATCAATCACTTCAGCAATTTTATAATCCTAGAAAAGTTTTGAATGATTTACTAAGAATAGCAAATAAGGCGATTATTACTATACCTAATTTTGGATATTGGAAGGTAAGACTGCATCTCCTTTTAAAAGGTAAAATGCCGATAACAAAAACATTACCTTATAATTGGTTTGATACACCTAACTTACACATGAGTACAATTAAGGATTTTTATTTTTTATGTAAAATAGATAAAATTCGTATCATGAAATCTATATCTATTACAAATAATAAATTTAGTACTATTAATTATAGTAATTTGAATATAAAAAATTTGATATCGGAAATAGGCGTTTTTTTAATTACTAAATAAGTAATTTAAATTTAAAGTTTAAAAAAAATGAGTGAAATATTTTAATGAGTGTCTTAAATGTAAATATCTTGCCTTGCTTAAGTGATAATTATACTTATATAATACAAGACAAATCCTCTGATAAAGTAATTGCTGTTGATCCTCCAGTTGTAGAACCAATAACTAACTTTTTAAATAAATTAAATCTAAAACTAGATTATATATTAAATACTCATCATCATGCTGACCATGTTGATGGAAATTTAGAACTTAAAAAAATCTTTAATTGTAAAATTATTGGTTTTGAGCAAGATTCATATAGAATTCCAGGTATTGATATACAATTGAAAAATCATGAGATATGGAAATTTGGCGATGAAGCTGTAAGGATTGAACATGCGCCAGGACATACAGCTGGGCATGTTTTTTACCACTTTCAAAAAAATAAATTGGCTTTTGTAGGTGATATTGTGTTTCCAATGGGATGTGGTCGAATTTTTGAAGGTTCCACTAAAGAGATGTATGAGTCTGTAGTTAAAATTAAAAATCTTAGTAATGATACGACAATATACTCTGGACATGAATACACAATTTCAAATAGTAAATTTTGTCTGAAACTTGATAAAAATAATAGTGAATTATTTAAAAGATCTAAGAGTGTTTTATCTTTAAGAAAAAATAATAAACCAACTATACCAACTACTGTACAGCTAGAAAAAGATACTAATATTTTTTTTAGATGTGAAGTCCAGGAGATAAAGAATAATATTAATATGAAAAATGCTTCTAGTGAGGAAGTTTTCGCTAAATTAAGGGGATTAAAGGATAATTTCTAATAACCATTCGTCTACAATACTTGACTTGGATTATCATCTGGATATATTGCACCAACTTTAAATAATATGACATTCGCAGTTATAAACACCGGTGGAAAACAGTATAAAGTTTTTGCCAATGACGAGGTTACAATTGAAAAATTACCAAATAAAGTTGGTGATGTAGTTCAATTTAAAGAAGTATTGCTATTGAATAATGATAATAAAGTAGAAATTGGAACTCCTAGTATAGTTGGAGCAAAAGTAGAAGCAAAAGTACTGCAGCAAAGAAAAAATAAAACAATATTAGTATTTAAAAAAAGAAGAAGACAAAATTCTAAAAGAAAAAATGGACATAGACAAAATATGAGTATTGTCCAAATAACGAAAATATATGGGAAAGATGGAAAAGTTGTTTCAGAAAAAAGTAATGAAAACAAAAAAGTTAAAAAAATAGAGCCGACCAAAAAGACAAGGATTAAATAAATTATATGGCAACTAAAAAAGCTGGTGGATCATCTAGAAATGGCAGGGATAGCGCAGGCCGTAGACTTGGAGTAAAAAAATATGGCGGTCAAAAAGTTTTAGCTGGAAACATAATTGTAAGACAGCGTGGAACTAGAATTCATCCTGGAAAAAATGTCGGTATAGGTAAAGATCATACTATTTTTTCAAAAATATCGGGTATTGTTCAATTTAAAACTAAAAAGTTTGGAAAAACTTTTATTTCAGTCATACCACAATAAATTTTTACTAAATATTAGTTTAAATTAACAATGAAATTCCTAGATCAAGCAAATATATTTCTACAAGCAGGCAAGGGTGGTAACGGATGTTGTAGTTTTAGAAGGGAAAAATTTATAGAGTTTGGTGGTCCAAATGGAGGAGATGGTGGAGATGGTGGTTCGATATATTTTGTTGCTGATAGAAACTTAAACACTTTAATTGACTATAGATATGTCAAAAGTTTTAGAGCAAAAAACGGTTTTGACGGTAAAAGCAATAATAAAAATGGTGCATACGGTAAAGATTTATTTTTAAAAGTTCCTTTAGGAACTCAAATATATTCTTCTGATAAAAAAATTTTAATTGCTGATATTTTAAAAAATAATGAAAAAATAAGAATCGTTCAAGGTGGTAAAGGTGGCTTAGGTAATACAAGATTCAAAAGCTCTACAAATAGGGCACCAAGAAAAATTACTAAGGGAACAATTGGCGAAAAGCTTGAAATAATTTTAGAACTAAAAGTTATAGCTGATATTGGTATTATTGGTTTACCAAATTCTGGAAAGTCGAGTTTTTTAAATTGTATAACGCGCGCAAAACCGAAGATTGCTGATTATCCATTTACAACAATTAATCCAAATCTTGGTATACTTAAAGTTTTTAACAAAGAATATATTATTGCTGACATACCAGGTATTATAAAGGGTGCACATAAAGGTGTAGGTTTAGGTATTAAATTTTTAAAACATATAGAAAGATGTAGTAGTTTAATACATTTAGTAGATATTACTGATAAAGATATTTGTAAACATTATGATATTATTAGAACAGAACTAAAAAAATATAGTAATGATGTTTTTAAAAAAAAAGAAATTGTTATTTTGAATAAGATTGATTTACTAGATGAAGCAACAATAAAAAAAAAATTAAATGAATTTAAAAAAATTTATAAACATAAATTTTACTATATGTCTGTGTTAAAAAGAACTAATTTAACTAATATTATAAAAGCATTATGTTAAATATCTTAAACTCTAAAATTATAGTTATTAAAATAGGATCTTCATTACTTTTTACTGAAAAAAAATCTTTAAAATTAAAATGGGTGAATAGTCTTGTGAGTGATATTAGTAAATTAATAAAACAAGGTAAAAAAATTATTATAGTTACAAGCGGTGCAATAGCACTTGGTTGTAAAAAATTAAAAATTAATAAAAAAAACTTAAAATTAAATGAGTTTCAAGCAGTGGCTGCTGTAGGACAAATTGAATTAATGAATATTTTTAAAAAAGAATTTAGTAAAAAAAATATAAATATTGCACAAATCTTGTTAACTTTGGATGATACTGAAAATAGAAGGAGATCATTAAATGCAAAAGATACAATTACAAATTTACATAAAATTTTTGTGTTACCAATAGTAAATGAAAACGATACTACAGCAACTTCTGAAATAAGGTACGGTGATAATGATAGATTAGCTGCCAGAGTTGCTCAAATCACTGAAGCAGATACTTTAATAATGCTGTCTGATATTGATGGATTATTTACACAAAATCCAAAAAAATACAAAAATGCAAAAATCATTAATAAAATTTTTGAAATTGATAATAATATAATTAAATCGGCAACAAAAAGTCTCAGTGATTATGGTTCTGGTGGTATGACCACAAAAATTGAAGCAGGTAAAATTTGTATGAATACTGGCTGTAATATGATTATTGCAAATGGTTTAAAAAATTATCCAATTAGAAATCTTAAGAAATCAAATAAATTTACCTGGTTTGTACCTAAAATAAATAAGGCAAGTTTTAAAAAAAAATGGATTCAAAGCTCTATGAATACTAAAGGAGCTATAATTATAGATGATGGAGCAAGAAAAGCACTTTTAAACGGTAAAAGCTTACTACCTGTAGGAATAATAAGTTTGCGAGGCAGTTTTGTAAGAGGTGAAACTATTCAAGTATTATATAAAGACTTATTAAGAATTGCAATAGGTGTATCAGCTTATTCTAGTGAAGATATTTCACTTATAAAAGGAAAAAATAGTAGTAAAATAAAAAAATTACTTGGATATTCCTCTAGAGGAGAGGTTATTCATGCTGATAATATGGTAATAAATAGAAATGAATAAACTAAAATATTTGAAAAAAATCGCCAGTAATGCAAAAAAAGCTTCAAACGACCTTTCCAAGTTAACCAATATAAAAAAAAATAAAGTATTAGAAGATTATTTAAAAGCTATAAAAAATAATAAAAAACAAATTTTACAAGAAAATAATAAAGATATTAATAATAGTAGAAAAAATCGTGTTAAGGAAAATTTGATTGACAGGGCAATGTTAAACAACGATAGAATCAAATCCATATGCAAGTCTATTGAGGAAGTAATATCATTTAAAGATCCTAATAATAAAATTTTATCATCATGGAAAAGACCAAATGGATTACTTATCCAACGTATTTCGATGCCATTAGGTGTAATAGCTGTAATTTATGAATCAAGACCGAATGTAACTGCAGATGTTTCAGTTTTATGTTTTAAATCTGGTAATGCAGCAATATTAAGAGGAGGAAAAGAGGCTTTTAATACAAATATAATATTATCAAATTTATTTAGAAAATCTTTAAATTTAAATAAGTTAAATCCAAATTGCATTCAATTAATAAATAAGACAGATAGAGTTCTTGTTGATTACCTATTATCAAAAATGAGTGAATATATCGACGTAATAATACCAAGAGGTGGTAAAGGTTTGGTAAAGAAAGTTTTTGACTTATCTACTGTACCAACTATTGGTCATTTAGAAGGCTTATGTCATATTTATATTGATAATGAATATAGCTTTAATTTAGCTAACAAAATAATAATAAATTCTAAATTAAGAAGAACTAGTATCTGTGGAGCCGCTGAGACTCTTTTATTTAATGAGAAAATAAAGAAATGTGATATTCACAATTTACTTAATAATTTGCATAAAGCTGGTTGCAAAATTATAGCTGATAAAAAAATTCATAAAATCTTTAATAATTCAAGATTAGCAAATAGCAGAGATTGGAAAACAGAGTACTTAGACTCAAAAATTTCAGTTAAAAGTGTCAAAAATGTAGATGAAGCTATAAGGCATATAAAAACATTTGGAACAAATCACACAGAATGTATAATTTCTTCAAATAAAAATAATATCGATAAATTTTTTAGAGATGTTCCCAGTTCTATCGTTATGAATAATGCATCAACACAATTCGCCGATGGTTATGAATTTGGGCTTGGTTCCGAAGTTGGTATATCAACAAGTAAATTACACCCAAGAGGGCCAGTTGGACTAGAACAATTAACTACATATAAATTTGTTGTTAAAGGAACAGGACAAATTAGAAATTGAAGAAAAAAATTAGAAATTTAGCTCTTTTAGGTGGCACGTTTGACCCCCCTCATGAGGGTCATGTTTATATAACAAACTTTATAATAAAAAAATTTAATTTTCAAAAATGTTTTTGGGCGGTTAACAGTCGTAATCCTTTTAAAAAAATAGACCCAAAATTTACATATAGCCAAAGAATATCTATGTGTAAAACAATAACTAAAAAAAATAAAAAAATATTAATTGTAAACATTAAATATATATCAGTTTTTCAATTAATTAATAAAATAAAAAAAAAATACTCAGTAAATAAAATATTATTTATAGTTGGGTCTGATAATTTAATAGACTTACATAAATGGTACAAATTTGAATATATTATAAATAACGTAAACTTTATTTTCATTGAGAGACCAGGATACAGAAATTTATTAAAAAAAAGTAGTTTTTTCAAAAAATATAATAAACACCAAATTAAAAAAAATATGACGATACAATTTTTTGACAATAAAAGCTGGATTTACTGTAAAACAAAAGGCTTAAATATTTCTTCATCAATTTTAAGAAATGGTTTATAAATTGTCTATCTTGAATAAAAAATTATTAAATAAAATTGTTCAAATATTAGAAGATAATAAGATACTAGATATTGTTACAATCAATTTAAAAGATAAAAGCTCTATCGCTGATTTTATGATTGTTGCTAGTGGTACCTCATCAAAACATATACAGTCAGTTTCAGAAATACTTATACAAAGTCTAAAAAATAGTGGGTACGATAAGTGTAAAATTGAAGGATATGAAAGCGAAGACTGGAAACTAATAGATGCGATTGATGTGATTGTGCATTTATTTCATCCAGACAAAAGATATATTTATAATTTAGAAAAAATGTGGGAAGATATACTTCCAAAAGAACAAGTTAGAATATAATGAAAATAGAGATACTCTGCGAAGGTAAAATAAAAAGAAATCATGCAAATATATTGTGTAATGACTATTGCTTAAGAGTCTCAAAGCTTAAACATTCTGGTATATCAGAGTTAAAAATTAATGAATTGACTGAACATAAAATAAAAATAATTAAAAAAAAAAAATATCCACTTTATATACTGAACCAAACCGGAAGATTAATATCAACAGAAGATTTGTTAAATTTAATTAAGGAGAATATTATGAGATCGAACAAAAATATTTTTTTTGCTATTGGCAATGCAAATGGATTTAGTTTAAATTACGAAAAGTATATAAATCTTTCACTTGGTAAGTTGACATTTACACATGTATTAACAAGACTTATATTTTGTGAACAAATATATAGATGTGTAACTCGTCTAATAAACCATCCCTACCATAAAAATTAAAATGAAAAAAATATTATTAATTGTTTTTATATTTTTAAGTTTTTCAGAAAAAGTATTAGCAAACCAAATAGACGAATTATATAAAAAATTAGATTTATTTAGTGATGTTCTTGAAACTTTAAACAAGGAATATGTGGATGAAGTAGATCAAAACAAGGTTTTAGACTCAGCAATTAATGGGATGCTTCAATCTTTAGACCCTTATTCTTCTTATATGAGTCCTGAAAATTTTAGAAATATGAATACTGAAACAAAAGGTGAATTTGGGGGCCTCGGTATTGAAATAACTATGCAATCTGGTTTAGTAAAAGTAATTAGTCCTATTGAAGGAACTCCTGCCGACAAAGCAGGAATTAAGGCGGGTGATTTCATAGTTAAAATTAATAATAAACAAGTAAAAGGCTTAAGCCTTTATGAAGCAGTTTCGATGATGAGAGGTAAATCCGGTACAAAAATAAATTTAACGGTAAGAAGAAAAGATATAGATGATGAATTAAAATTTACAATAACTAGAGCTAAAATAAGTATAAAAGAAGTATCTGCGGAAGTTAAGTCAAACAACGTAGGTTATATTAGGTTAAGAGCATTTAACCAAAAGAGTTACTCTCAACTAAAACAAAAAATAAATAAAATAAATAAAAATAAAATAAACGGTTATATTCTTGATTTAAGGAATAATCCTGGTGGGTTGCTATCACAAGCCATTAAAATTTCAGATCTTTTTCTCGATGGTGGTGAAATAGTTTCAACAAGAGGAAGAGATGAAACAGATATTAAAATTTTTAATGCTAAAAAAGGTGACATAATTAAGAATTTACCATTGATTGTTCTTATTAATGAAGGATCAGCATCTGCATCAGAAATTGTGTCTGGTGCATTAAAAGATCATAAGAGAGCAATTATTTTAGGTGAAACAAGTTTTGGTAAAGGATCAGTTCAATCAATAATACCTTTACAAAATAGAGGAGCTTTAAGACTTACAACTGCTAAATATTATTTACCATCTGGAGACTCAATTTCAGAAATAGGAGTGGTGCCTGATATAACTATTAAAGAAGATAATAAAAAAAATTTTAAAATTAATAGTAAAACAGATAATCAACTAGAATATGCTATTAAACTACTAAAAATATGAAAATTAATTCAGTTAACTTGCCACTAAGAAATGGTGTTGGTATGATGGTTTTTAACTGTGACAAAAAAATCTTTGTTGGAAAAAGAATAGACAACCAAGAGGCATGGCAAATGCCTCAAGGTGGTGTAGACGACAACGAAAGCTTAGAAGATGCTGCATTTAGGGAGTTGTATGAGGAGACTGGCATTAAGTCTGTAAAAATTGTTGCGAGTTCAAAACAAAAATATTCTTATCTTTTGCCGAAAAATTTATTAGGAAAAATATGGAAAGGTAAATTCAAAGGCCAAGAGCAGAAATGGTATTTAATGCAATTTTTTGGTCAAGATAATGAAATCAATTTACGCCAAAAATACCCAGAGTTTTGCGACTGGCGATGGGTTAAAATTAATGATTTAGATCAATTAATAGTCTCTTTCAAAAAAAATTTATATAGAGATGTTGTCTCGGAATTTAAAAAATTTATCTAAAATTAAAATTATCTAATTCATTAATTAAAGTAGAAGTTAGATAAACATCTTGGTCATTCAGTTTATTTTTATTTATTTTATTTATCGCTTCTTCTTTCAGTTCAGTTAACTTTTTACTATCTATTTTGTTTGTCTCATAAATTGAGTCACTTAAAATATTTAATTTGTTATCTTTAAAATCAATAACACCACTAATAACAAAGAAATTATTTTTTTCTTTTCCTTCAACTTTTATAATTCCAGGTCTTAAAAATGTGATTATAGGGATATGTTTGTCCATAATACCCATATTACCCTCTATACCAGGTACACTTACCATGCTGATATCCTTTGCTGAAAAAACTATTTTATCTGGTGCAACTAAATTTACTTCCATTTCAGGCCGCTGCTTCTTTTGCCATTTTTTCAGCTTTCTCTATTGCTTCTTCTATTGTACCAACCATATAAAAAGCAGCTTCTGGCAAATGATCAAAATCACCTTTACAAATAGAATCAAAACCTTTTATCGTAGCGTCTAAATCTACTAATTTACCTGGTGAACCTGTGAAAACTTCAGCCACAAAGAAAGGTTGAGATAAAAATCTCTGAATTTTTCTAGCTCTAGCCACAATTAATTTGTCTTCCTCTGAAAGTTCATCCATACCTAATATTGCAATAATATCCTGTAAAGACTTATAAGTTTGTAGTATTTTTTGTACTTCTCGTGCCACTCTATAATGTTCATCTCCAACTATTCTAGGATCTAATATTCTAGATGTAGAATCTAACGGATCTACAGCAGGATATATTCCAAGTTCAGCAATTTGTCTTGATAAAACAGTCGTTGCATCTAAATGTGAAAATGAAGTTGCAGGAGCTGGGTCTGTTAAATCATCAGCTGGGACATATATCGCTTGCACAGAAGTAATTGATCCTTTATTTGTCGTAGTAATTCTTTCTTGCAAATTACCCATATCAGTTGCTAGAGTTGGCTGGTATCCTACTGCTGAAGGGATTCTACCTAAAAGAGCAGAAACTTCCGAACCAGCTTGGGTAAATCTAAATATATTATCAACAAAAAATAGAACATCCTGTCCCTCTTTATCTCTAAAGTATTCAGCAATTGTTAAGCCCGACAAAGCTACTCGTGCTCTAGCTCCAGGAGGCTCGTTCATTTGACCATATACTAAAGCCGCTTTAGAACCTTTGCTGTTAGTTTTGATAACACCAGACTCAATCATTTCATGATATAAATCATTACCTTCTCGAGTTCTTTCACCTACTCCAGCAAAAACAGAATAACCTCCGTGAGCCTTAGCTACATTATTAATTAATTCCATAATTAATACTGTCTTACCGACACCAGCACCACCAAATAATCCAATTTTACCACCTTTTGCGTATGGAGCTAACAAATCAACTACCTTTATTCCAGTTACTAAAACCTCAGTCTCAGTAGATTGTTCAATAAACAAAGGTGCTGGTCTGTGAATTGGCCATTTTTCTTTCGTCTTAAGTTCGCCTCTTTCATCAATTGGATCACCAACTACGTTTATTATTCTTCCTAGGGTCTCTGGTCCAACAGGAACTTTAATAGGAGAACCAGTATCAATTACTTTATCCCCCCTTTTAAGTCCCTCGGTCGTATCCATTGAGACTGTACGTACGGTATTCTCTCCTAAATGTTGAGCTACTTCTAATATTAGTTTGTTTCCATTATTATCGCACTCTAAAGCACTTGATATCTCAGGTAGATACTCATTAAATTTGATATCTACCACCGCTCCAATAACTTGAGTTATCATTCCAAATTTATTTTTCATAATTATAATGTTTCTGCTCCTGATATAATTTCAATTAATTCTTTTGTAATAACTGCTTGCCTACTTCTATTATAATTTATAGTTAATTTTTCTATTAAATCTCCTGCATTTCTACTTGCATTATCCATTGCTGACATTCTTGCACCCTGCTCACTTGCAGCATTTTCTAATAGTCCTTTTAAAATCTGCGTAGATATATTTTTTGGTAATAAATTATTTAATATCTCTTGTTCATCTGGCTCATATTCATATTGTACAAGATCAATTTGATTATTTTTTATTAAGTCGTCGTTTTTAACTGGTATAATTTGTTGTTCTACTGGCTCCTGTGAGATTACAGACTTAAATTTGCTGTAAAATATAGTGCATATATCAAATTCTCTATCATAAAACATTGATATTATTTTATTTGATATAAGATTAGCATCAGATACTTTAATTTTTTTTTGATTTTTAAAAGAAATTTTTTCAATAATATATTTACCATATATTCTTCTTAACTGGTCATATGACTTTGAACCGACTGTAATAATTTTTAATTCTTTGCCATTCATTAGTAGTTTATTCATAAATTCACGTGACTTTTTACAGATATTTGTATTAAACCCACCACATAATCCTCTATCTGCAGTCATTACTACACACAAATGTTTTTCATTCGATTCATTGCCTGTTAGCAACCGTGGAGCTGACGACATATCTGTAATAGAGTTTTTTAAATTAATGATAATTTCATTCATTTTCTCTGAATAAAATCGACTTTTTTCAGCATTCTCTTGAGCTTTTCTTAATTTTGCTGCAGCTACCATTTTCATCGCTTTAGTAATTTTTTGCGTAGATTTTACACTCGTAATCCTATTTCTTAAATCTTTTAAACTAGGCATCTTTAAAATCTTCTCTCAAATTATCTAATATATTTTTTAAATTATCCTCTTTTTGGTCATCTAATTTCCCTGTATCCGAAATTGATTTCAACATTTCCGGCGATTTTGTTCTAACTGTTTCCAACAACTCTGTTTCAAATTCCTTAATTTTATTATTATCAATATTGTCAAGGTAACCTTTGACACCCGCGTATATACTAATAACCTGCTCTTCCACCTTTAGTGGTGAATATTGACTCTGTTTTAAAAGTTCAGTTAATTTTGACCCTCGTTTTAATAGTTGTTGTGTAGAAGCATCTAAGTCAGAACCAAATTGAGCAAATGCTGCCATTTCCCTATACTGCGCTAATTCTAGTTTAATTGATCCAGCAACTTTTTTCATTGCCTTAATTTGAGCTGCAGATCCGACTCTTGATACTGAAATTCCTACATTTACAGCTGGTCTTATACCTTGAAAAAATAATTCTGTTTCAAGGAATATCTGACCATCGGTAATAGAAATTACATTTGTAGGTATGTAGGCAGAAACATCGCTGGCTTGTGTTTCTATAATTGGTAGTGCAGTTAAAGAACCCCCTCCATTATCATCGTTTAATTTTGCAGCGCGTTCTAAAAGTCTGCTATGTAAATAAAAAACATCTCCGGGAAACGCTTCTCTACCTGGTGGTCTACGTAAAAGTAAAGACATTTGTCTATATGCTACAGCTTGTTTTGAAAGGTCATCATAGACAATTAGAGAATGCATGCCATTATCCCTAAAAAATTCTCCCATTGTACATCCAGTGTAAGGAGCTAAAAATTGAAGTGGTGCAGGGTCTGATGCTGTTGCGGCGACTACTATGGAATAGTCCATTGCACCTGAGTCTTGTAATGTCTTTACTATCTGAGCTACCGTAGACCTCTTTTGACCGATTGCAACATAGATGCAGTATAGTTTTTTTTTTTCGTCTTTAGACTTATTATTTTCTCTCTGGTTAATTATTGTATCAATAGCTATAGCAGTTTTACCAGTTTGCCTGTCACCTATAATTAATTCTCTTTGTCCTCTACCAATTGGAATTAAACTATCTATAGCCTTTAATCCCGTTTGCATTGGTTCACTAACAGATTTTCTAGGAATTATACCTGGTGCTTTTACTTCAACTCTAGATCGTTTAGCACTCTTAATAGGACCTTTTCCATCAATTGGATTACCAAGCCCATCCACAACCCTACCAAGCAATTCTTTACCAACAGGGACATCTACAATGCTTCCAGTTCTCTTAACTATATCTCCCTCTTTAATTTTACTATCATCTCCGAAAATAACTATACCAACATTGTCAGATTCTAAATTAAGAGCCATTCCCTTAGTTCCTTCAGAAAATTCAACCATTTCTCCTGCTTGAACATTGTCTAAACCATATATTCTTGCTATACCATCTCCAACTGAAAGCACTTGTCCAACTTCATTTGTTTCAGCTTCTTTATTAAAATGCTTTATTTTATCTTTTATAACTTTTGTTATTTCTGAAGGGTTTATATCCATTGAATTTATTGAATGTTTTTTGTAATTTTATTTAATTTTGTTTTTAATGAACTATCTATCATCAAACTCCCTATCTTTATTCTTGAACCAGAAATTAAATCTTTATTCAACCTAAATAAAACTTTTATGTTAGATTTGTATCGACTTTGTAAATCCTCAATTAAAATTTTTTTATTTTTTTCTGATATTTCCTCTGGACTTTCGATTTCTACAATAATTTCACCCCTGATCTTTGAAATTATTTTATTAAAACTTTTTAAAATATTTGAAAGATAGACAATTCTTCCATTTTCAATAATTAATTTCATAAAATTTAACGTATAATTATTTAGTGGTTTAACTTTAAGTATTTCATTAATTATTAAATTTTTATTATTTTTTGATATTGTTGGATTTTCAAACGTTTTCATAAAATTTATTTCATTATCATTTAGATTAGAAATTAATGTGAAGTCGCTTTCTATTTCATTCAAACAATTTTGATCACTTGCAAGCGAGATTAATGCTGATGCATACCTGCTGGATACACTGGAGTAGATTTCACTTTGTTGTTCCACTTTATAGCCCTTATTAATGTTGCTGTCGTATCACGCAGAACTATTCATATCAAGTGCGATATTTCAACATCTTACATGCTTACATAAAGTTTATTGGATCCACATCGATATCTACCTTAATATTCTTAAATTCTTTCATTTTATCAACTGTTTCCTTAATCAAGATTTGAGGTCTAATTGATCTATCATATTTGATTAATATTCTAGATCTAAAATTTGACTTTATTTTGCTTATAGGCGCAGTTACAGGTCCATAAACTTTTATATTATTACTTTGAGGTAATAAATTCTTTATTAAAATGGAGTTTTTTTGTACCAAAAATTGATTTGGACCTGAAATAATTAACGATATTAGTTTTGAAAAAGGAGGGAGGTCTGATTGTCTTCTAAAATCAAGTTCCTCATTATAAAATTTATGTATATCTCTATCTAATAAAGCTTTAACTAATTTGTTATTTTCTTCATATGTTTGTAAAATAAAAATCGAATTATCATCAAATCTGCCTGCACGACCAGATAATTGATGTAAAAGCTGATAGTTTTTTTCTGTACTTCTTATATCACTTCCAAAAAAACTATTATCTGCATTTACAACGACTATACAATTAAGACTTGGAAAATTAAAACCTTTTGAGATCATTTGTGTTGCTACAATGATATCTACTTCGTTATTTTCAATTTTTTGAATTTTATCAGTTAAATCATCATTTTTAAGAAGATCACTTGATATCACGATAATCTTTTTTTCCGGGTATATCAGTTTAATTTCATCAAGGAGTTTTTCTACTCCTATGCCATAAAATTTAAAATCACAATTTTTACTATCTATACATTTTCTATGTAAGCTACTTTCAAAATCACAATAATGGCACATTATTTTTCTTTGTAGTCTATGATATACAAGACCAATATTACAGTTTGGGCATACGGCTCTTTTATTACAATTATAACACATCACGTAAGTTGCAAATCCACGCCTATTTAAAAAAAATAATACTTGTTTACCTTTATTTAAATACTGGTTTGTATACGATATGGTTTCCTCAGATATAAATTTATTTTGACTTAATTCTCCTTTAGTAATTTTAATTTTTTTTGTCTCTGGAAATTTCATGTCATTAAATCGTTTAGAAACAATAATATGATTATATTTATCTTTTAATGTATTATAATATGTTTCAATTGTAGGGGTGGCAGTTGCTAAGATAATAGGAAATTTTAAAATTGAGGCCATCAGAATCACCATATCTCTTGCGTTATAAACTAATCCTTCCTCCTGTTTGTAAGACATGTCATGTTCCTCATCGATAATTGCTAATCCTAAATTTTGAAATGGAAGAAAAATTGATGATCTTGCCCCGATAACAATATTGATTTTATTTTTAAATACTCCTTTCCATATTTTTTTTTTTATTTTATCTTTTACACCCGAATGCCAAATTGCACATTTATTTTTAAATAACTCTTCAAATCTTCTACTAATTTGTTCTGTTAATGCTTTTTCTGGTAAAAGTATTAAAACTTGTTTATTTTTGACAATAACATCTTTGATAACATCTATATAAATTAATGTCTTACCTGATCCGGTTACTCCATGTAACAATGAAACACTGAAATGATTATAATTTATTTTCTTTTTCAAGCTGTTTACTGCCTTTTTTTGATCAATATTATAATTGATTTCTTTTATGGAATTAATTTTATACTCATCAAAAGACTGTATTTTTTTTAAACTTTTGTCTAAGCTATCGAAACCTTTTTTATATAAAAACAATTTATATACTAGTCCAATAGGCTGCAAATTATATAAAGCAAACTCTTTTATAAATTTTATAACTTCTGCTTTTAATGGCGGTATTGAAATTTTTCTACCGACATTTTTAAGTTTTATACTTTTTTTAAATTTAGGATTTTTACTATAAACTAAACCTATATATTTTTTTGATAAAAAGGGAACCTCAACAAAATCACCGACGCTAATGTTAAATTTTTTTGGTACTACATAGGTAAAAGGTTTGTTAAGATTTAAGGGTAGTAATATATTAACAATCATTTTAAATTTACAATTTAATATAAACTATATTAATATAACTATAAAAATAATTTTACTTATTTGTGGTCAAATTCTTAATTAACTAAAAATGTATTGGTCTTTTGTCCACAGCTAGAGCGGCTTCCTTAACTGCTTCAGTTAGCGTAGGGTGAGCATGGCAAGTTCTTGCAACATCTTCCGCACTTGCTCCAAATTCCATAGCTAAAGACATTTCTGCAATTAGGTTTCCAACATCAGGTCCTATCATATGGACACCTAAAATTTTATCTGTACTTTTGTCAGCTAAAATCTTAACAAAACCATCAGCTTCATCATTTATTTTAGCCCTAGAGTTTGCCATGAATGGAAATTTACCAATATTGTATGATATTTTTTTCAATTTTAGTTCTTCCTCCGTCTTTCCCACATACGCTACTTCTGGTGATGTATAAACTACTCCGGGAATTACATCATAATTTACATGACCAAATTTTCCTGATAAAAATTCAGCGACAGCGATTCCTTCTTCTTCAGCTTTATGTGCTAACATTGGACCGCTGATCACATCACCTATTGCAAAAATATTTTCTTTATTTGTAACGAAATTTTCTCCAGTAATTATGCGACCTTTATTGTCAAGTTTTAAACCAATTTTTTTTATATTTAGTCCTTCTGTATTCGGTTTTCTACCTATAGCCATCAACACAATATCTGATTCGAAGGTTTTGTCTTTCCCATCTTTAGTAGTTGTTTCGATTACAGCCTTGTTACCGACTTTTTTTACTGAAATAACTTTAGTTGATAAATTAAAAACTATTCCTTGTTTTTTTAAAATTTTAAGAAAACTATTAGATATTTCCCTATCCATCCCAGGTGTAATATGATCTAAATTTTCAATAACTTCTATATTAGATCCAAGTCTGGACCAAACTGAGCCCATTTCTAACCCAATATAGCCCCCGCCTATTACTATCATTTTTTTTGGTACTTTATTAAGTGATAAGGCACCGGTAGATGAAACTATAATTTGTTCATCAATTTTTACATCTGGCAAACTCATTACACTCGAACCAGTAGCTATAACAATGTTTTCACCTTTAATTTTTTTTGTATCTCCATTTTTAAATTTTACTACAACAGTTTTAGTATCTAAGAAACTTCCATGACCTTCTATGTAATGGACTTTGTTTTTCTTAAACAAAAACTCTATTCCCTTTGTTAATGTATCAACTGATTTTTTTTTATGCTGCATCATTTTATCAATATTCAAAGATATTTCTCCTGTATCAATACCTAAAGACTTAAATTCTTTATTTGCTTTTTTAAATAATTCAGATGCGTGCAGTAAAGATTTAGATGGAATGCAGCCAATGTTTAAACAGGTTCCACCAAGTGTTCCTCTTGACTCTACGCATGCTACTTTTTTTCCAAGTTGTGCAGCTCTTATAGCGGCAACATATCCTCCAGGTCCACCTCCAATAACTATAATATCAAATTCTTCCATAATTTATAAATTCAAAAATAATCTTCTTGGGTCCTCTAAAATTTCTTTTACTCTAACTAAAAAGGAAACTGCTTCTTTGCCGTCAATAATCCTATGATCATAAGATAAGGCTAAATACATCATTGGTCTAATTACTACTTCGCCATCAACAGCAACGGGTCTTTCTACAATATTATGCATACCTAATACTGCGGATTGTGGTGGATTTATGATTGGGGTCGATAACATAGAACCATATATTCCTCCATTAGTTATTGTGAAAGTACCTCCTTGTAATTCATCAATAGTTATTTGGCCATCTCTAGCCTTTGTGCCTAATTCAAGGACATTTTTTTCAATATCAGCAAATGACATTTGATCTACATTGTTAATGACAGGCACTACTAACCCTTTTTCCGTACCAACTGCAACACCTATATTGTAATAGTTTTTATATATGATTTCATCATTTTGCACTTCAGCATTTACTAATGGAAAAGTTTTAAGTGCATTTATACACGCTTTAATAAAAAAAGACATAAAACCTAATTTAACACCATAAGTTTTTAAAAAGTCTTCTTTATTATCTTTTCTTATTTGGATTATCATTGACATATCAACATCATTAAAAGTTGTAAGTATTGCAGCATTGTTTTGTGCTTCCTTTAATCTTCTTGCAATTGTTGCTCTTAATCTGGTCATTTTAACTTTTTCTTCTAGGCCATGAGTTGAAATTCTTTCATTAATTGAAGGCCTTTCACCCATCATATTAATTAAGTCACCTTTTAAAATTCTACCACCTCTTCCAGATCCTTGAATTTGGGATATGTCCATTTTTTTTTCTTCTACTATTCGTTTAACTGCTGGTGACAAATCTTCTTTTTTATTATCAGTTTTAAGCTCTACTACATTGGTATTATTAGGATTTGTAGGATTTGTATTTTTTGATGCAACTTTTCTATCTTGAAATATCTTTTTTTTAACTAAGTTTTTTTCTTGCATTCCAATATTTTTTTTCACATGAGACTCACTAATTGAGCCTAATTGACTTCCTACCTCTACAGTCTCACCTATATCAGTTTTAATCTCTGATATATATCCTGAATTTGGAGATGTTACTTCAACACTAACTTTATCGGTTTCAAGCTCTACTATAACCTCATCCATTGTAACTGGGTCTCCGACTTTTTTGAGCCATTTAGCAACAGTCGCTTCTGCAACCGACTCGCCCAATGTTGGAACTATTACTGGAGTATTCATTAGATAGTTAATGCTCTTGTAATGATTTCTTTCTGTTGAGCAAGGTGTTTTTTAAGATAACCTGTCGCTGTAGATGCTGAAGGATTTCGCCCAGAATAATAGATTTTATTATTTTTTTTACCTGCAAAATCTAACGTCCATTGTAAATACCTTTCAACAGTATTCCAAGCTCCCATATTTTGAGGTTCCTCCTGACACCAAAAATACTTTTCAACATTTTCAAATCTTTTGATATGTCTGGCTATTGTTTTTGCAGGAAATGGGTAAAGTTGTTCAATTCTAATCAATTGAACTCTGTTTTCTCTTAAATTTTCTCTCTCATCAAGTAGATCATAGTATATTTTTCCACTACAGAAAATTATCCTCTTTATTTCATTGTCATCAGCAAGCTTAATGTATTTGCTATTCGGTAATTCCGAATGGTCAAATAATACTCTATGGAAAGAGTTATTTTTATTAAAATCTGAAATATTAGAAAAACTTTTTTTAGATCTAAGAAGCGATTTTGGTGTAAATACTATTAATGGCTTTCTAAATGTTCTATGTATTTGTCTTCTTAAAACATGAAAGTAATTTGCCGGTGTCGTACAATTAACAATTTGTAGATTTTCTTGAGCGCATAATTGTAAAAATCTCTCAATTCTTCCAGAAGAGTGTTCAGGTCCTTGACCCTCATACCCATGTGGCAAAAGTACTACCAAACCACTTGCACGTGACCATTTTTTTTCACCTGAACTAATAAATTGATCAAATATAACTTGGGCCCCGTTTGCGAAGTCACCAAATTGAGCTTCCCAGAGCACTAAACTATCAGGTTCAGATAGTGAATAACCATATTCAAATCCTAAAACACCCATTTCAGAAAGTAAGCTATCTATAATCTCTAATTGAGCCTGGTTTTCTGAGATGTTTCTTAACGGAAAATATTTATCACCAGTTAATTGATCAGTAATCCCAGCGTGTCTCTGACTAAATGTTCCTCTAACTGAATCTTGACCAACTAATCTAACTGGATAACCTTCATTTAATAATGTCGCAAATGCTAAACTTTCCGCTGTCGCCCAGTCAATATTTTGGCCAGTACTAAACATATTTTTTTTGTTTTCAAAAATTCTTTTAATTGTATTATGAGAATTAAAGTCTTGTGGAATAGAAGTTAATTTATTTCCAATTTCTTTTAATGTTTTTTCATCTACACCTGTCACTCCTCTTCTATCTGATCCGACTTCAGTAGTAAACTTTGACCATACACCTGTAAACCAATCCTGTTCATTCGATATATAATTTTTCGAGCTTTCAAACTCTTGTTCCAGGTATTTGTCATAATTATTTTTTTGAGAATTAAAATCTTCTAAAGTTAAAATATTTTCATTTATTAATTGCTTTGAATATAGAGCTAATGTTGAGGCTTGTTGCTTAATTTTTTTATACATAATCGGTTGTGTAAAAGATGGTTCATCACCTTCGTTATGACCAAATCTTCTGTAGCAAAAAATATCAATTACCACATCTCTCTTAAATTTTTGTCTAAATTCAGTTGCAATTTTTGCACAATACACTACCGCTTCAGGATCATCTCCGTTAACATGAAAAATTGGGGCTTGTACCATTTTAGCGACTTCTGATGGATAGGGTGAAGACCTTGCAAAAGCGGGGGTTGTAGTAAATCCTATTTGATTATTTACAATAATATGAATTGTGCCTCCTGTATTATGGCCTTTTAAGCCTGACATAGCAAAACATTCTGCAACAATTCCCTGTCCGGCAAATGCTGCATCTCCATGTAGCAATATTGGTATTACTGATTTTCTATCTTTATCTTTATGAAAATATTGTTTTGCTCTCGTTTGTCCTAAGACTACTGGGTTTACAGCCTCGAGGTGAGATGGATTTGCGGTTAAACTAACATGAACCATGTTTCCGTCAAATTCCCTGTTTGCGGAAGCACCTAGATGATATTTTACATCTCCTGAAGCACCACCAATTGCAGGTCCAGGGTCACCTGAAAATTCCTTAAATATCTTTTTTAAGGGTTTTTGAATTACATTTGTAAGAATATTTAATCTACCTCTATGGGGCATACCAATTTTTACCTCTTTACATCCTAGTGCTCCACCACGCTTAATTATTTGCTCCATAGCTGGTATTAAAGACTCGCAACCATCTAGGCCAAATCTTTTTGTTCCTACAAATTTTTTAGCTAAATATTTTTCAAAACCCTCAGCTTCTATAATTTTATTTAAAATTGCTTTTTTACCGTTTTGTGTAAATTGAATTTCGTTGTCTCGACCTTCTATACGTTGTTGTAGCCAGCTTTTTTCATCTGGATCAGTTATGTGCATAAATTCATACCCTATATTATTGCAGTATGTTCTGTTTAAGATTTCTAAAATATCAAAAAGCGTTGCATATTTTAAACCCAGGACTTCATCTAAAAAGATATTTTTGCCTAAATCTTTTTTCTCGAATCCATAGCTTTCAGCATCAAGTTCTGGGGTGCTATCTTTTTTAACCAAGTTTAATGGGTCAAGATTTGCCTTTAAGTGTCCTCGAACACGATAAGCTCTTATCATCATAATTGCTCTTACAGCATTCTTTGTTTCCTCCTCAATTTCCTTTGAGGTAAGCTTCTGATTACCTTTTTTTATTTTTAATTTTTGCTCTTTAAAAAGATCTTTTGGAAGAAATTTTTCAAAATTATCTAAATCATAATTTCCATTAATCTTTACTTTTTTTGGTTGCCATTTTGCACCAGATATATTTTGTTGAACTTGATCTTTATCCTCTTCAAGACCCTCAAAATAATTTTTCCAACTACTAGGTAAATCATCATCTTTATTTATAAATTTTTTATACATCTCATTAATGTAGTCATTATTAGATGCAGATAAAAAAGATGTTATTTCAAAAATTTTATTTTTGGATGAAGACATTTCCTTTTACATTATATCAATTATTGACTATGGATTTCAATGTTTTTCCAATTTCTGATGGTGAGTTAGCTATAGTAATTCCACATTCCTGCATTTTTTTAATTTTATCTGCAGCTCCCCCTTTGCCTCCGGATATGATTGCTCCAGCATGACCCATTCTTCGTCCTGGAGGTGCTGTCATTCCTGCAATAAATCCAACAATAGGCTTCTTAACTTTTGAGTTTTTTATAAACTCTGCAGCTTCTTCCTCGGCTGTACCCCCTATTTCTCCGATCATGACAATACTACTAGTATCATTGTCTTTAAGAAAAAGGTCTAAACAATCTATAAAATTAGTACCGTTGATTGGATCCCCCCCAATACCTACACATGTAGATTGGCCAAGTCCTTCTGATGTAGTCTGATATACAGCTTCATAAGTTAAAGTTCCAGATCTTGAGATAATTCCCACACTTCCTTTTTTATGAATATGGCCTGGCATGATTCCAATTTTACATTCTTCAGGGGTAATAATCCCAGGACAATTTGGCCCGATAAGTCTTGATTTAGATTTTTGAAGTTTATTCTTAACTTTTATCATATCCAAAACCGGAATACCTTCAGTGATACAGATAATTAGTTCTATTTGAGCTTCAATCGCTTCCTCGATCGCTTTTGCAGCGAACTTGGCTGGAACATATATTACAGTAGCATCTGCATTAGTTTTTTCTTTTGCTTCAATTACAGTATTAAAAACTGGTAACCCTAAATGCGTTTGTCCTCCCTTTTTTGGCGTAACACCTCCAACCATTTTTGTTCCATACAAAATTGATTGCTCAGAATGAAATGTGCCATTCGAACCGGTAAGGCCTTGACAAATAACTTTCGTATTTTTATTAATTAAAATTGACATTATTTAATGGCATCAACAATTTTTTTAGCCGCATCAGATAAATCTTCAGCAGGTATAATTTTTAAACCAGATTTGCTTAACATTTTTTTTCCTTGCTCGAAATTAGTTCCCGCTAATCTGACTACAAGTGGAACAGACAATTTTGTTTCTTTTGCTGCTGCAATTACACCATCTGCTATGACGTCACATTTCATAATACCTCCAAAGATATTTATTAAAATACCCTTAACATTTTTATCTGATAAAATTATTTTAAATGCTGCAGTAACTTTTTCTTTAGATGCGCCCCCACCAACGTCCAAAAAATTTGCAGGTTCCGATCCATAAAGTTTAATTATATCCATTGTGGCCATTGCCAAACCCGCACCATTAACCATGCACCCAATTTCACCATCTAATTTAATATATGCTAAATCAAATTTACTTGCTTCAATTTCCATTGGGTCTTCTTCATTTAAATCCCTTAATTTTAGAATATCTTCGTTTCTAAATAATGCATTATCATCAAAACTAATCTTTGCATCTAAACAAACAATATTATTTGTTTTGGTTGTTATTAGAGGATTGATTTCAATCAGACTTGCATCAGTTTTTATCATAGTTTTATAAATTGATTGAATAAGTTTTAGACCCTGAGGTTTGCATTGATCTTTCAAATCATAAGGTAATAAAATTTTAAGAATTTCTTCATCAGTTAAATTATCTTTAATGTCTACTTTGGTAGTAACTATTTTATCTGGAGATTTAGATGCTACTTCTTCTATATCCATGCCACCTTCTGCACTAGAGATGAATGCAATTTTTGAACTTGATCGATCAACTAAACAGGATAAGTAAAATTCTTTATCTATCATTGATGCTTCCTCTAAATATAATCTTTTTACTTCCCGACCCTCTGGTCCAGTTTGATGTGTTATTAGTTTCTTGCCGAATAGTTTCTGTGCTTCTTGCTTTAATTCATCTAGATTATTGATAACTTTTATACCTCCAGCTTTTCCTCTACCACCCGCGTGAATTTGAGCTTTTAATACAAGTTTTTTACTATTGAATTTTTTAAAAACATTTTCTATTTCATTTAAACCAAAAATAGGTTCTCCATTTGGTACTGGCGCTCCAAACCTTTTTAATATATCTTTAGCCTGATGCTCGTGTATATTCATGTTTAAACTAAGGATGTGTCAATTTTTTTAGCTGCATTAAATAATTCCCTAACAGCATCAATAGAAGTTTGAAAACTTTTTTGCTCGTCTGGATCTAATTTTAGCTCAATAATTTTTTCTATACCTTTTTCTCCTATAATTACAGGAACACCAACATAAAGATCATTAATTCCATACTCACCGTTTAAATAAGCTGCACATGGAAGAGTTTTTTTTTGATTTTTTAAATATGACTCTGCCATAGCAACTCCAGATGCAGCAGGAGCATAAAATGCTGACCCAGTTTTAAGAAACTTTACTATTTCCGCTCCACCTTTTCTTGTTCTATCAATTATACTATCTATTTTTTCTTGAGTTGTAGAACCATCTTTTATAAAATCATTTAACGTTTTATTATTTATTGTTGTCCTGTTGGGCACAGGTACCATGGTATCACCATGACCACCTAAAACGAATGAGTTAACATTTTTAATCTTTGAATTTAATTCCTCTGCAATAAAGTGTTTAAATCTTGAAGTATCCAATATACCTGCCATACCAATAACTTTTTCTTTAGGAAAATTAGAATACTTTTGAAGTGCCATCACAATTACATCTAAAGGATTAGTTATACAAATAACAAACGCATTCGGCGACGTATCTTTTATACCGTTTGCAACTTGTTTAATAATTTTTAAATTAGTACCTAGTAGATCATCACGTGACATTCCTGGTTTACGTGGAACCCCAGCTGTTATTATAATTACATCAGAGTCTTTGGTTTCTTCATACTTATTTGTACCTGATAACTTAACGTTATGACCGTCAACAGCTAATGACTGAGCTATATCTAATGCTTTTCCCTTGGCAATACCTTCGTCGATATCAAATAAAACTACATCGGCTAATTCTTTTATTGCAATCAAATGAGCGAGCGTACCTCCAATTTGTCCAGCGCCTATTAGGGAAATTTTTTTCATTTAGTCTTTATAAATTATGAAAGTTAAAAAGCAAAATTTATTTTTGTTTATAATTAATAAATCGTACTATTTCATTGTTGGCATAGTAAAATTGTTATTATCTCTTAAACCTGTGGGCCACCTAGATGTTATTGTCTTTAATTTTGTGTAAAACCTTATACCTTCCATTCCGTGCATATGATGGTCACCAAATAATGATCTTTTCCAACCTCCAAAACTATGGAAAGCCATAGGAACAGGTATAGGAATATTAATTCCAACCATTCCTACCTTTATTCTAGTTGAAAATGACCTTGCCGCATCTCCATCTCTAGTAAAGATACTAACTCCATTGCCGTATTCGTGGTTATTGATAATTTTTATCGCCTCTTCAAAATCTTTTACTCTTACAACTGAAAGAACTGGACCAAAAATTTCCTCGTTATATATTTTCATATTAGTTTTAACATGATCAAACAAACACCCGCCCATAAAGAATCCTTGTTCATAACCTTGTAGTTTTATTTCTGATCCATCTACAATTAATTTCGCACCTTCTTTTTTTCCAACTTCAACATAATCCTTAACCTTCTTTAAATGCTCCTTTGTTATTAAGGGACCCATTTCAATACTTTTGTCTGTTCCTGGACCAATTTTTAATTCTTCAACTTTTTGTTTTAAACCATATACAAGTTTATCAGCGATTCCGCCTACCGCTACAGCAACTGACTGTGCCATACATCTTTCACCTGCTGATCCATAGGCAGCGCCCATTAAACCGTTTATTGCTTGATTTAAATCAGCATCCGGCATTACAACGCAATGATTTTTAGCACCCCCTAAAGCTTGAACTCTCTTTTCGTGTTTTGCAGAATTTTCATAAATGTATTTTGCTACAGGTGTCGAACCAACAAAACTAATTGCATTAACAGATTTGCTCTCTATTAATGTATCAACAACCTCCTTTCCTCCATTCACAACATTTAAAACTCCTTTTGGTAGTCCTGCCTTTGTAAGTAAATCAGCTAACATCATCGAACAAGACGGAACTTTTTCAGATGGCTTTAATATAAAAGTATTTCCACATGCTATTGCGATTGGAAACATCCACATTGGAACCATAGCAGGAAAATTAAATGGTGTTATTCCTGCGCAGACTCCTAAAGGTTGTCTGACAGACCAGCTATCAACATCTCGACCAACATTTTCAGTAAATTCTCCTTTTAGCAAATGAGGTATGCCGCAAGCAAATTCAACTACCTCTAGACCTCTTGTCAATGAACCTTTAGCATCATCGTAAACTTTTCCGTGCTCTTGAACAATAGTCATTGTTAAGTCATCAATGTATTTCTCAATTAATTCTTTAAACTTAAATAAAATTCTAGCTCTTTGAAGTGGTGGTGTAGTAGCCCAACTTTGAAAAGTTTTGGCTGCAACATCTATTGCTTTTTTAGTTTCATTTGAATTGGCTAAACAAACTTTTGCTGATACTTCCCCTGTTGCGGGATTATAAACATCAGATGTTTTACATGAATCGCCCTCTAAAACAGTTCCATTAATATAATGGTTTATTATTTGCATTTGAATATTTAATTATATCTATTTAATTTTTTCAGTAACTAACATTTTTTTAATAGATCCAATTGCTTTGGCAGGGTTTAAACCTTTTGGACAAGCGTTAGTACAGTTCATTATAGTATGACATCTAAAGAGTTTTAATTCATCTGCAACCTTTTTGAGTCTTTTTTTTCTTTCATTATCTCGGCTGTCAATAATCCACCTGTAAGCTTGTAATAATACAGCAGGTCCCAAATATTTATCACCGTTCCACCAATAACTTGGACATGATGTTGAGCAACATGCGCACATTATACATTCATATAAACCATCTAATTTTGACCTTTCCGAGATTGATTGTTTTTCTTCTTTAATATCTTTGTTTTTCAGCGATTGCATCCACGGCTCTATTGACTCGTATTGTTTGTAAAGTTTAGTTAGATTTGCAACTAAATCTTTAATAACTGGCATATGCGGTAATGGGTAAACATTTATATCACCTTTGATATCACTAATAGCTTTGGTGCAAGCCAGTGTGTTCGAACCATCTATATTCATAGCACATGATCCACATACTCCCTCCCTGCACGATCTGCGAAAAGTTAGAGTCGAGTCAGTTTCGTTTTTTATCTTGATTAAGGCATCCAAGATCATAGGGCCGCAATCGTTCAAATTAAGTTCGAAAGTATCTATACTAGGATTTTTACCGTCCTCAGGATTCCATCTATAAACTTTAAATTTTTTTAAATTTTTGTTGCCGTTAGAGCTTCGATGGTATTTGCCTGGATTAATTTTAGAATTTTTGGGTAATGCAAATTGTACCATTAATACACTCTTGCTTTTGGTGGAAAGTATTGAACATCATTTGAGAGTGTATGTTTGTGAACATCCCTGTAATCTATATCAACTGATCCTGATTTATGCCATGCAAGTGTATGCTTCATCCAATTATTATCATCCCTTTCTTTAAAGTCTTCTCTTGAATGTGCTCCTCTACTTTCTTTTCTATTCTCGGCAGATGCCATTGTAACCATTGATTGTCTTATTAAATTATCAAACTCTAATGTTTCAACCAAATCGGTATTAAAGATTAGTGATCTATCCTTAACAGATAAATCGCTTAAACCTTCCCAAGGTTTTTTAATTTCGTTGACACCTTCTTGTAAAGTTTTATTTGTTCTAAAAACTGCGCATTTATTTTGCATAGTTTTTTGCATTAGACTTCTTAAATTTGCCGTTGATGTTGATCCGTTTGAATTTCTTAATTTATCAAATCTATCTAGGGATTTTTGTGTTTCACTATCAGGAATTATTTCGTGTTTTGAATTAGGTTTAACCAATTCGGCAGCTTTTTTAGCCGCTGCTTTTCCAAAAACTACAAGATCAATTAATGAATTTGATCCTAATCTGTTTGCACCATGGACTGAAACACAAGCTGCTTCACCTACAGCCATTAAACCGTCTACTATTTTGTTGGAACCGTTTGCGTCTTTTGTAAGAACTTGCCCATGATAATTAGTTGATATTCCTCCCATATTATAATGAACAGTTGGTAATACAGGTATTGGTTCTTTAGTAACATCAACACCCGCAAATACTTTTGCTGACTCTGAGATACCTGGCAATCTTTCGCTCAATACTTTTGGATCTAAGTGGTTTAAGTGGAGGTATATGTGGTCTTTATTTTTTCCCACACCTCTACCTTCATTAATTTCTATAGTCATAGATCGAGATACAACATCTCTGGATGCTAGATCTTTGGCAGATGGTGCATATCTCTCCATAAACCTCTCACCCTCAGAGTTCACTAAAAAACCTCCTTCTCCTCTACTGCCTTCAGTTATTAAACAACCAACACCATAAATTCCTGTAGGATGAAACTGAACAAACTCCATATCTTGTAGAGGTAATCCTGCTCTTAAAACCATGCCACCTCCATCACCGGTGCATGTGTGTGCAGATGTTGCAGAAAAATAAGCTCTGCCATACCCACCTGTTGCTAAAATTGTAATTTTTGACCTAAATCTATTTATAGTTCCATCTTGGAGAGACCAAGTTAATACTCCCTGACATTTATCATTATGCATCAAAAGATCTAATGCAAAGTGTTCTATAAAAAATTCTGTTTTTTTCTTCAATGCTTGACCATACAATGTATGTAATATTGCATGACCAGTCCTATCTGCAGCGGCACAAGTTCTTTGAGCTACTCCATTACCGTAATTTTTAGTCATACCCCCGAAAGGACGTTGATATATTTTTCCCTCCTCTGTTCTGCTAAATGGTACACCATACTTTTCTAATTCAATAACAGCTTCGGGAGCTTCTTTGCAAAGATATTCTATAGCGTCTTGATCTCCTAGCCAATCTGCACCCTTAACTGTATCATACATGTGCCATCGCCAATCATCTTCGCCCATATTGCCTAGTGCAGCTGAAATACCACCTTGAGCAGCAGCGGTGTGACTTCGAGTTGGAAATACCTTAGATATGCATGCAGTTTTTAAACCTGACTCGGCCAAACCAACAGCTGCCCTTAAACCAGATCCTCCAGCACCTACTACTACGACATCGTACTCATGATCAATAATTTTGTATGAACTCATATTCTAATAATTAACATTGATATAATAGCTAAGGAAGATATTACAATAATTAAGGCTGAAATCATCCATTTTGCGACATTTTTGTAAAATTCATTATGGATGTAATCCTCAAATACCTCATTTACACCAATTTTAATATTAACGGATATTAGTAAATAAGCGATGACTAGTACTGAAAAATTCAGATTATCATTTATAAAATTTTCAACAATATTTTGATTTACAAATATATTTTTTGGCATGTTAACAACTAACCAAAAAACTATTGGTGTTAAGATTAAAGATGAAATTCTATAAATGATCCATTTATTAACGCTTTTTATCATATAGCTACCCAAATGATAAAAGTTAAAACTAAAGACAATATAAATATTGAAATACCTGAAATATTTGCAGTTTTTATTTCATAACCATAGCCCAAATCCCATACAATGTGTCGTATCTCGGCAAGAAAATAAAATAATAGAGACCATGAACATCCTATGATAATAAATTTACCTAAAAAAGATGATATGAAAATATTAAAATAATTATAAAAATCTCCACCGACAGCAACTGAAAAAATCCATAATGCGATAAGAAAAATTGAAAATATATTTAATATCAAAGTAATTCTATGCGTAATAGATAATAAAGATGACAACTGCCATTTATATACTTGCAAATGAGGTGATAATGGGTTTTGATTCATAATTAAATAATTTTAATTAATTTCTCAGCTATTTGTACTGCGTTTAAAGCCGCGCCTTTTAATAAATTATCAGATACTATCCACATATTTAATGAGTTTTTATTACTATTATCTTTTCTTACTCTTGAAATAAAAGTTTCATATTTTCCCTCTGCATCTAGAGGTGTAGCATACCCCTTATCTTGTCTTTCATCATGCAAAACACAACCTGGGGCTCTCCTCAAAATTTTATTAGCTTCTTCTAATTCAAAATCTGTATGAAATTCAATATTTACCGACTCCGAATGTGAAACTAAAACTGGTACTCTAACACAGGTTGCTGTTAAATTAATTTTTTCATCTATTATTTTTTTAGTTTCATTTTGCATTTTAATCTCCTCCTTAGTGTATCCCTCGGTAGAAAATGAATCTATATGAGGTATGACGTTAAAAGCTATTTGATGAGTAAAATTTTTACTATGTATTTCTTTTTTATTTAAGAATTTAGATGTTTGAAATATCAATTCATCCATAGACAATTTACCTGCACCAGAAACTGATTGATAAGTAGAAACTACAACTCTTTTGATTCTAAATTTATCATGTAATGGTTTTAAAACTATTACTAACTGTGCAGTTGAACAATTAGGATTAGAAATAATATTTTTATTTTTAAATTTTTCTAGTTGGTTTAAATTTACTTCAGGAACAATTAATGGGATACTGCTATCCATTCTAAAATAGCTTGAGTTATCGATTACTATTGTTTTATTTGTAACTTTAGGTATTAATTCAGCGCTTAATTTTGCTCCACAACAGAAAAAAGTGATTTTTGCTTTTGAGAAGTCAAATTTATTAAAACTTTTTATTTCTAGTTGTTTATTTTTAAATTTTATTTTGTTGCCAACGCTATTTTTTGAAGCAATTAAATATAATTCTTTTACTGGAAAGTCTCTTTTTTCCAGAACTTCGATAATTTTTCTTCCAACATTACCTGTTGCACCTACAATTGCCAAACTAAAAGACATGTTATTTATTTTATTTAAGTTTTTCTAAAATTGCTGAGCCCATTTCAGCTGTCGATACTCTTTTCTTTCCCTCTTCCATTATATCTGGTGTTCTGAGACCATCGCTTAATACCTTTTTTATAGCATTGTCGACATCTAATGACAAATCGTCTTGATTCAAAGAGTATTTTAATGCCATAGAAAAACTAAGTATCATAGCAATAGGGTTTGCAACGCCTTTTCCTGCTATATCGGGAGCTGAACCATGACATGGTTCATACATGGAACGTATTCTACCTTTTTTGTCTTTTTCACTTAAAGATGCTGAAGGTAACATGCCTAAGGATCCTGTGGTCATTGCGGCTTCATCAGATAACATATCACCAAATAAATTATCTGTTAGAATGACATCAAATTGTTTTGGATTTCTCACGAGTTGCATTGCGCAATTATCTGCAAGCATGTGACTTAACTTTATGTCTTTATATAAATTTTCTGAATGAAGTTTTTCTACTTCTTCTCTCCATAATAATCCTGCCTCCATAACATTTGACTTTTCTACTGATGTAACTAATTTATTTCTTTTTCTTGCAAGCTCGAAAGCGACTTTAGCAACTCTTATTATTTCTTTAGATGTATATTTATGAGTGTTTATTCCTTCTCTTTCGTCATTTTCTAGTGGTTTAATACCTCTAGGTTCTCCAAAATAAACACCTCCGGTTAATTCTCTTACAATCATAATATCAAGATCAGAAATAACTTCAGGTTTTAATGTTGACGTGCTCACTAATTCGGAGAAACAAATTGCAGGCCTAAGATTTGCAAAAAGTCTCATCTCTTTTCTAAGTCTTAAAAGAGCTCTTTCTGGCCTCTTTGCAAAATCAAGTTTATCATATTTAGGGCCACCTACTGCTCCCAATAATACTGCGTTACTATCCATGGCTTTATATAATACCTCATCGGTTAAAGGCGTTTTATTTTCATCATAAGATGCACCACCAACCAATTCTTCTGAAATCTCAATGTCAGTTTTTTTGTTTTTATTGAACCATTCGATAATCTTTTTAACTTCTACCATTACTTCCGGTCCAACTCCATCTCCAGGTAATAAAAGTATATTATTTGCCATTAAAACAGCCAGGGTGTCTTTGACTTTTGATTATTTAAAAAATCATTAATTTTTTTGGATTTTTCTAAAGTTAATGCAATATCATCTAACCCCTCAATTAAACAATGCTTTCGAAAATCTTCAATTTCAAAAGTAAATAGTTTACTATTATTATGTTTTATTTCTTGATTAACTAAATCAACTTCTATTTCTTCTCTAGAATTTGAAAACGTAGACAACTTTTTAATTTTATCAGCGCTTAATTCAATTGGTAATATGCCATTCTTGAAACAATTATTATAAAATATGTCTGCAAAGCTAGGACTTATTACAACTTTTATGCCGAAGTCTAGTAATGACCACGCTGCATGTTCTCTTGATGAACCACAACCAAAATTCTTGTCGGCTAATAAAATTTTAGTCTTATTATAGGGCTCTTTGTTTAAAACGAAATTTTCTACAGGGTGATTTTTATCGTCATATCTCAATTCAAAAAAAAGACTTTTGCCCAAGCCTGTTCTTTTTATTGTTTTTAGGAACTGCTTCGGGATGATCATATCTGTATCAATATTAACTATTGGTAAATAAGCAGGAATACTCGTAATGTTTGTAAACTTTTGCATTATAAATATTTTCTAACATCGGTTAATTTTCCTTCAATCGCCGCAGCTGCAGCCATTCCAGGACTCATTAGATGAGTTCTACCACCTCTTCCTTGTCTACCTTCAAAATTTCTATTGGACGTTGATGCGCATCTTTCTTTTGGTTTTAATTGATCAGGATTCATTCCAAGACACATTGAGCATCCTGGTTCTCTCCATTCAAGACCAGATTCAATAAAGATTTTATGCAATCCTTCTTTTTCAGCTTGTTTCTTAACTAACCCTGACCCAGGAACAACATATCCACTAACGTTGTTACTAATTTTTTTTCCTTTAAGTATTGAAGCAGCGACTCTAAGATCTTGAATTCTTCCATTTGTACAAGATCCAATAAAAACCTTATCAATTTTTACCTCGTCAAGTTTTTCATTACCAGTGAATCCCATGTACTCTAATGATCTTTTTACAGATTTTTTTTTGTCTTCATCAACAAATGTTTCAACTTGTGGTACTCTTGAGTTAATAGGCAAAACATCTTGCGGGCTAGTTCCCCAAGTTACAGATGGAATAATCTCTTCAGCTTTTAATTTTTCGACTCTATCAAATTTTGCATTGTTGTCAGATTTTAAAGACATCCAAAATTGCTTTGCTTTATCCCAACTATCTCCTTTAGGCGCCATTGGTTTACCTTTAATAAAATTAACAGTTTTTTCGTCTGGCGCTACTAATCCGGCTCGTGCTCCAGCTTCGATAGACATGTTACAAATAGTCATTCTTTCTTCCATAGAAAGATTTCTAATTGTCTCACCGGCATATTCAATAACATAACCCGTGCCACCTGCAGTTCCTATTTTACCTATAATATTTAAAATTATATCTTTAGCAGTTACGCCGTTTGGTAATTTACCTGTTACTTCTATTTTCATGTTTTTAGATTTTGATTGTATTAAAGTCTGAGTAGCTAAAACATGCTCTACTTCTGAAGTTCCAATTCCAAAAGCTAGAGCTCCGAATGCACCATGGGTAGCTGTATGACTATCTCCACAGACTATTGTCATTCCTGGTTGAGTAAAACCTTGTTCAGGTCCAATAACATGTACAATACCCTGTCTTATGTCTGTGAGACCATAAAACTCTATATTGTTTTCTTTGCAATTTTTTTCTAATGTCTCAACTTGTAATGCAGATTCTTTATTTTCTATTCCAACCGACCTATCAGTTGTTGGAACATTATGGTCTGCAACTGCTAGTGTAAATTTTGGAAATTTTACTTTTCTTTTATTAAGTCTTAAACCTTCAAATGCTTGGGGACTTGTTACTTCATGAACAAGATGCCTATCTATATATATCAAACTATTACCAGTTGCCTGTTCATCAATTAAATGATTTTCCCAAATTTTGTCGTAAAGCGTCTTATTCATTAGAATATTATTTTTTTTCTTCTAATTTTTTTGGGTCATTCTGTTCAGATTTTTTTTGTTTATCTATTGGTAAATCTACTGAATTATCTTTAGGTTCTCTAGTATCATCTACTAATTCAACCCCAATTTTCTTTTTAATTTTTTCATTTATTCTGGCTGATTTACCTTTTCTATCTCTCAAATAATAAAGTTTTGCTCTTCTAACTTTGCCGGATCTTATAATCTCGATTGAGTCTACATTTGGACTAAATAATTGAAATACACGTTCCACACCTTCTCCAAATGATATTTTTCTAACAGTAAAGGATGAACTAATACCTCTTTTTTTTTTGGAAATACATACACCTTCGAATGCTTGTGTCCTTACTCTTTTGCCTTCTAGAATCCTAACGTTAACTTTTATAGTATCTCCAGCATGAAAATCAGGTAATTTTTTTTTGCTTTGAAGTGATTTAAGATGTTCTTTTTCTATATCTTCAATTCTATGCATTGTTTTTATCTCTTTTAATATATTTTTTCCACATGTCTGGTCTTAGGCGCTGTGTTATACTCCTTGATTGTTCTAAACGCCAGTTCTTTATTTCCGCATGATTCCCGGATAATAAGACATCAGGAACCTCAATGCCGTTCCAGTCTCGAGGTTGAGTATATTGTGGATACTCAAGTAAGTCATCATTAAAGCTTTCTTCATTTAATGACTTAGGGTCTCCCAATACCCCAGGTAATTTTCTTATTATTGCATCCAAAAAAACGAAAGACGCGCTTTCGCCACCTGACAAAACATAATCTCCTACAGAAACTTCCTTGATTTTCTCTTTATCTACTACTCTTTGATCAACACCTTCAAAATGGCCACAAATTAAATTTATTCCATTTTGTTTTGAGTAATTGTTCACTAAATTTTGGTCTAATTTTGAACCTCTAGGGGATAACAAAACTTTTTCGAATTCGTTTTTATATTTCTTTAATGCCTCGCTTATAACTTCAGCTCTAATAATCATACCACTTCCTCCTCCAAAAGGCTTATCGTCAGCTCTGTGGTCAGATCCAGCAAACTCTCTCAAATTAATAACTTTATAATCCCAAATTTTATTCTCTCTTGCTCTTTTATAATTTCCAGCATTAAGCAGTCCAGGGAAATATTCAGGATATAAAGTTAAAATATTAACTTGGTACATAATTATTATTTCTTTGTAGTTTCATCTTTCTTAGACGCTTCAGCTTTTGGTGATTCATTTTTTGTCTCTTGTTTTGGTGCTTCATTTTTTATCTCTTGTTTTGTTGGCTCTGGGGTTTTTTTAGCCTCTTCCGCAGCCTTCAATCTATCTTGCGCTTTCTTCTTAGGTTTTGCTTTTAAAGGATTGTTTCTTTTTTCAGGCATAGGAATAATTTTTGCTTCTCCTAGAAATTTAGCAATCCTATACGAAGGTTTTGCACCTTTTTTTAACCAATACGTAATTCTTTCAACGTCGAAACTTAGTCTTTCTTTTTTATCTTTTGGCAGTAGAGGATTAAAAAATCCAACTTTTTCTATAAATTTTCCATCTCTTGGTCGTCTAGAGTCTGCTACAACAATTTTGTAAAAAGGTCTTCGTTTAGCTCCACCTCTTGACATTCTTATTTTCAACATTTTTTCCTTTCTATTTTAAGTTATTTAGTAATTCAGGTGGTATACCTCGCATATTACTCAATTCAGTATTATCACCCTTAGACATTTTCTTCATCATATTACTCATCATCTTATGTTGTTTGAGTAATTTATTTACTAAAGAAATATCTGTGCCTGATCCTGAAGCAATTCTTTTTTTTCTTGAACCATTAATTAACTTTGGATCATTTCTTTCTTTTCCGGTCATAGATAATATTATGGATTCCTGTGATTTTAATATTTCATTATCTATTCCAGAATCGTCAATTTGTTTTTTCATTTTAGATACTCCGGGTAACATACTGAGTACTCCTGTCATACCTCCCGCTCTTTTCATTTGTTGTATCTGCTGAAGATAAGCATTAAGTGTAAATGTACCTTTTTTTAGGTCGTCCTCTATATTTTTGATTTTTTCATGTTCCAAATCTTCTGAAACTTTTTCAACTAAGGAAACTACATCCCCCATACCTAAAATTCTATTTGCAATTCTATCAGGATGAAAAACTTCTAACTGATCTATTTTTTCTCCCGTTGCCAAAAATTTAATTGGACAACCAGTAACAGATTTCATACTTAGTGCTGCTCCACCTTTTCCGTCACCGTCTAGTCTAGTTAATATAATTGAGGTTAAATTAATTAATTTATTAAACTCTGAAGCTATATTAACTGCATCTTGACCTGTAAGAGAGTCAGCAACAAGAATAATTTCTTGAGGTTTGATTTCATCTTGTAATAACTTTAATTCTATCATCATTTGTTGATCTATTTGAGTTCTTCCTGCAGTATCGAAAATTATGACTTCATCTCCAGATATCGACGTAGCATTTTTAGCTCTTTTAGCAATCTCAATTGGTTGTTGACCATCTACTATTGGTAAGGATTTTATTTTATTATTTGTAGCAAGTACCTCTAGTTGCTTTTGTGCTGCTGGCCTGTAAATATCTAAACTTACTAATAAAACTTTTTTAGAAAACTTTTTTTCTATAAAGTTAGCTAACTTAGCACTCGTTGTAGTTTTACCTGAACCTTGAAGTCCAATAACTAATATTTTTACTGGTGGAACATGATTTAAATTTAAATCTTTTGATTTATCCCCAAGGATTTTTGTAAGTTCATCATAAACAATTTTTATAATCATTTGACCAGGTGTAACTGACCTTAAAACTTCTTTACCTATTATTTTTGGTTTTACATTGTTGATGAAATTTTTTGTAACAGACAAAGCTACATCAGACTCAAGCAATGCTTGCCTGATTTTTCTTAATCCTTCGTCAGCCTGCTTTTCATCTAGACGAGTAATCTTATTAAAATAAGAAAAAGCCGACTCTATTTTACTTGTTAAATTATCAAACATATTTAAATACCCCAGCAACTATTGCACTAGTGGGCGAATTCTCGCTGACTAGTGTTGATCTCCTCTAAAAGAGGACACCAGAAAAATTAATATTTCCTGGAAGCAATTAGAAATTATATAGATATATTTATAAAGTCAAGAAAAGGAGATAATACTAGTAAATCATGATTTTTAAAGCTTACAAGATGGATGGTCTAGGTAATGATTTTCTAATTATAGACAAAAGAAAAGTGAAAGTAGATCTTAATGAAAAGGATATACAAAAACTTTCCAATAGAAAAAATGGAATTGGTTTTGATCAATTAATTTATATTGAGAAAAAAAATTTAGATTTAGAAGTAAAATACTTTAATTCAAATGGAAGGTTCGCAGATGCGTGCGGTAATGGCAATAGATGTGTTGCTAAATTTTTAATGGATGAAACAAAAAAAAATACCGTAAGATTTTACGTAGGTAAAAAAGTTCATGATGCAAAACTTATAAGTGAAAAAATTGTTTCAATAAGCATGGGTAAGGTAAATTACAACTTAGAGAAAATACCAGTTTCGAATGAAGTAGATACAAATCCTTTAAAAATCAAATTAAAAGATTTTTGTGAAGAAGGTCACTTAATTAATATTGGTAATCCACACATTATTTTTCTTAGAGATATATCTGACCAAGATTTTGAAAATATTGGACCTCAAATTGAAAATCACAAATATTTTCCAAATGGCATAAATGTTACATTTGTTAACTTGAGCAATGATAATGACATAAAAATTAAAACATGGGAAAGAGGTGCTGGAAAAACTCTAAGTTGTGGTACTGCAGCGTGTGTTACAGGGCACTTATTAATAAAAAAAAAATTGGCTAATAACCCTGTCAAAATAAATTTTCTTTTAGGCTCGATTGAGATTAAGAATAATTTAGAAGAAATTATAATGACTGGACCTGTTTCAGATATAAAAAAAATAAATGTAAAAATATGACTTTGTTACAAAAATTTACAAATGGTTTAAAAAAAACTTCAGATAACTTTAAGGGTAATATCAATAATATTTTTAAAAAAAGCAAAGCATCTGCAGAAATACTTACAAGTCTAGAAGAATTTATGATTGCATCAGATATAGGATTAGTCACTACAGAAAATATCTTAAAAAAAGTTAAAGAAAACAAATTTGATAAAGAACTGTTTAATAAAGATTCCTTTTTGGAAATTTTAAGAGAGGAAATGATAAATATCTTGAAACCATGCGAAAACAACAATTTAAAAAGTAACAATCAATTTCAAAGTATAATTGTTTGTGGAGTTAATGGAACTGGAAAGACGACAACTATAGGTAAACTATCCAAAATTCTAAAAGATAATAATAAGAAAGTAATAGTTGGAGCTTGTGATACTTTTAGGGCTGCAGCAATAGAGCAGTTAGAGAAAGTTTGTGAAAAAAGCAATATAGAAGTGTTTAAATCAAATGAAGGCGTAGATCCTGCGTCTGTCGCTTATAAAACTATGGAGTACGCTTTAAATAATAAATTTAATACATGTATAATTGATACTGCTGGGAGATTACATAATAAAAAAAATTTAATGGACGAGTTTTTAAAAATTATTAGAGTTATAAAAAAAGTAGATAATAATGCACCAAGTGAAATCATAATTGTACTCGACGCAACCACGGGTCAAAACGCTATGAACCAAGTAACGGAGTTTAGAAAAATATGCAATTTGTCAGGTATCATAATGACTAAGTTAGACGGTACCGCTAAAGGAGGAGTGCTTATATCAATAAGCCAAAAATTCAAATTACCCGTGTATGCAATCGGAATTGGTGAGCGACCTGAAGATTTGCATTTTTTTGATGCAAAGAAATTTGTAGATGCATTGCTAAAATAGTATGAAAAAAAAAATTGAATTTTTAGACTATGATAAAGTTGAAATTTGTGTTGGCACAATCATTGAAGCTTATGCTAATCAAAAAGCAAAGAAACCTGCATATGTTTTAAAAATAGATTTTGGAGAAAAAATAGGTAAGAAAATTTCATCTGCTCAAATTACAAATTATTATAAAACTAATGATCTTATTGGTAAGCAAATAATGGCGGTTTGTAATTTTAATAATAAAAATATAGCAGGGGTAGTCTCAGAAGTTCTTATTTTAGGTGCGATTGAAGAAGATGGTAAAGTCGTATTGTTTCATCCATCACAGAAAGTTAAAAATGGCTTAAGGATTGCTTAAGCTAGAAAAAAAACTTTTTAATGTTTTGATTAGTTTTTCATTATATTCCATCATATGATTATCCTCTTCTGGAAAATAAAACATTTTTGGTTCGTTAGCTTAAACAAATAACTTTTTACCCATGTAAAAGGGAACAATATTATCAGCTTTACCATGCATTATAAGAATTGGTGATTTTATTTTTTTGATCTTTTGTGAGCTTAAATATTTGTCTTGCTGCAATATACTTATAGGTAAATAAGGGTAAAGTTTTTTTCCCATATCCTCCATAGAGGTAAATGGTGATTCTAAAATTACTCCAGCAAATATGCTTTTACTAGCTAATTCAACTGCAATTCCTGTTCCTAAAGACTCTCCATATAAAATCATTTCATTTTTTTTTATACCTTTATCTTCTAACCAATTAATTGCAGAATTTGCATCTATATATAAATTTTTTTCAGAAGGTTTCCCATTATTTCCGCTAAAACCACGCCATGAAACTATTAAGAAATTAATATTTAAATTGTTAAAATGATTAAGCTTATAAATTCTGTTTTCTAGATTTCCAGCATTGCCGTGAAAAAAAACAATTATTTGTTTTCGATTTTGATCAAAACTATACCAAGACTTTAAATTTATATTATCTGAAGTAGTAATATAAACTGTCTCATAGCCAAAATTAATTTTTGTATCGTCGTAGTTATTGATATTAGGATAATACATGAATGATCTTTGGAAAAAAAACATAAATGTTAAGAAAACAAGATATATTCCAAAAATTATAGCCAAACTGAAAATTACATATTTTGTCATTTCTTCTTATTAGCTAAGTATATTCCTAAAAAAATTAATAATGCACCATAAAGATGGAAAGATGATAAAATTTCATTAAATAAAATAAAACCATATATTGCTCCATAAATTGGCATTAGATAAACAGTCAACCCAGCTATTGAAGCCCCTAAAACTTGCTGCAACTTTGTGTACATCAAAAACGCTAATACACCAGGAAATATTGCTGCAATTATTATAAAATAAAAATAAGAAAGATTAAAAGTCGTTGGTATAAAAAAGAAGTGCTCAATACCATAAAAAGGTAGAAGCACAATTGATCCAAAAAAACTCATTAATGTAAACCTTTCTAAAATATCAAATTTACTTTTCCAATTAATTAAAAAAACTGAAAATAATGCCCAACTTATTGCCGCAAATAATATCCATAGGTCCCCATAACTAAAAATTAGCTCAACTAAATTGTTTAATTTACCTTTAAAAACCACATATGTAACCCCAAACAAACTCATTAAAATTCCAAGGTATTGAATAAATTTTAATCTCTCACCATAAATATATGAGGACAATGCTACAATAAAAATTGGTGAAAGCGCATATATAATTGACATATTTGTTACTGTAGTTGTTAAACCAGAAATATAAGGGAAAGCACCACAAATTGCATAGCCTGTAAATCCTAAAAAAAGTAATTTCAAAAACTCTTCCTTAATAAATTTTTTCTTTTTAATTAATTTTGGATAAACAAAAGGGAAGAAAACTAAAAAAACCAAAAACCATCGAGAGCAAGCTAGAGCTATCGGAGGTATATTATCAAGCGCACCTCTAGCAATTGCAATATTACTAGTCATAAATATAGGTTGTATAAATAATAAAAAGTAAGAGAATGAATTATTCTTTTTGATCAAGATTAATTTTTTTTGTCAAAAAAAGCCTCGTAAATCATCATGAAGATTGCAACACCCATCAATATATAAACCGGCATTACATCAAAAAAACCAATCATCATTGATCTTGTCAAAGTAGTCGCTAAACCGACTAGGAAGGCAATGGCAATTAAAAGACCTATTATCTTTGTTAATTTATTCATTATTTTTTAAAATTTTTTTCCATCCAATTTGCTACACCTAAAAATCTCAAATCGTCAAATTTGTTACCAACTAATTGAATTCCTAATGGTAGATTATTTTCTCCTTGAAGTAAAGGTAAGGAGATGGCTGGTAGACCCATATAAGTCCAAACAGTACAGAACTCAGGACTTCCTGTTGATTTAAGTCCTTTTGGTGCAACCCCAGTTGTTGATGGGGTTAAGACACCATGATAATCTTCAAAAACTTCTTTATAAGACTCATAGCTTCTGTTGATAAAATCAATTGCATCTGCATAGTCTTTGGCAGAGTATTTTAGCCCTCTAGATATGGCACTTGTAATTTCTTTAGATAGTTTTTTCTTATATTTTTTATAATAAATTTCATAACTATTTGCCATATCTGTTTCATGAATAATTTTATGATATTTAGGTATGTCATCAAAATAAGATGGAGTATCAAAAACCTCAATATATTGTTTATTTTTTTCTATAAAATTTAAAAATTTTTTTTGAGAATTTTTCTCTATATTTTTCCAATTTTTTGTTTTGTAAAATATAAATTTTGGATCAAAAATTGGACCTGTTTTAACAATTTCTTCTACATTCTCAGCTGAATAGTAAATTGTTGATGGATCATATAAATCTTTCTTAATTAATACTTTCGCTAGTATTGCAACATCCTCAACTTTTTTTCCGAACAATCCTATGTGATCAAGTTTATCAGACTGTTTTAAAACTCCACTTCTTGAAATTAATCCATAAGACGGCTTGTATCCAACAACTCCACAATAAGCTGCCGGTCTAATTACTGATCCATTTGTTTGGGATCCTACTGCCAATGGAGCCATATAAGACGCAACTGCTGCCGCAGATCCGCTAGATGATCCCCCGGGAGTTCTTAAATAATCGTGAGGATTAGTTGTCTGGCTTGGATGAAAATAAGCAAGTTCTGTAGTTGTTGTTTTACCCATTGTAATAGCTCCAGATATCTTAAGAAGATTTATCACTTCAGCATCTTGGGAGCCTGTCATCTTTTTCCTAATTGCTGTACCACACTCAGTAGGCATATCCAGAGTACCAAAAATATCCTTTATACCAATTGGTATTCCATGCAACTGACCGAGGGGCTTGCCTGCTTTTCTATTTTCGTCTGCTTCAGTAGCTTTTTCTAATAATAGTTTTTTATCAAAATATGACCAAGCTTTTACATCTTTTTCAAATTTATCATATCTATCTATGTAAGCTGAACATAGTTCTACTGATGAAATTTCACCGGATTTTAACTTAGATACTAATTCACTTATTTTTAAGGTAAATATATTTGGCATTAAAATTAATCTAGCTAGCAAATAAAGTATTAGGTAACCAAAGAGCAATTCCAGGGAATAGATACATTAAAACCATAGCTAAAATGACAATAGCAAGAAATGGCATTATTCCCGCAAAAATTTGAAGTAATTCTACATTTTTTGTTTGAACACCTTTTAAATAATAAGCAGACATTGCCATTGGGGGCGTCAAGAATGAAGTCTGTAGATTTAGAGCTATTAACATTGCAAAAAAGTATGGATCAACACCAAAAACTTCTAGAAGTGGTAAAAAGATCGGTACAAAAATTATTAGTATCTCCGTCCACTCTAAAGGCCATCCTAAAAGAAATATAATTATTTGAGTTATTACTAAAAACTGCCATGGAGCTATATCAATTGATTTGAAAAAATGTTCAAAAACCTCATGTCCACCTAAATAAGAAAAAACAGATGAGAAAGTCCATGACCCGATAAATAACCACATTATCATAGCAGTAGTTTTTGCGGTAAGAAATACTGACTCTTTAAAATTTTTCCACTTTAAAGTTTTATAAAAATAAGAAAGTACTAAAGCACCAAAAGCACCTGCGGCGGCGGCTTCTGCTGGAGTAGCAATACCTGCAAGTATTGTTCCTAGTACCAACATAATTAAAGAGAACAATGGAATGAATGATACCAATACTTCTCTATAAATTACTGATCTTGGCGGTACATCTTCTTGTTTAGGTTTGGGTGCAATTGAAGGATCTAAATAAGCTCTTGTTATAGCATAACCAATATACAATCCTGCAAGTAACAATCCGGGGAAAATAGCCGCTGCAAATAACCGTAAAGGTGAAAGTTGAGCGATAACTGAATAAACGATTAACATGATACTTGGTGGAATTAAGATTCCTAAACAGCCTCCAGAACAAATAATACCAGATGCAAACTTCTTATCATATCCAGCTTTTACCATAGCTGGCCACGCAAGAAGTCCCATCAAGGTTACTACTGCACCGATAATACCTGTGGCA
>MDTB01076688.1_pt1 | contig 97234 bp, 95 predicted proteins | sample 811161 | NCBI WGS metagenome assembly MDTB01 (sample SAMN05326650, study PRJNA326480) | marine metagenome | isolation source: seawater | place: Mediterranean Sea | collected 2009
CAATCATCTAATCCATCAAAACTCAAACTATAATCACCATTATCATGGCAACTGTAGTCACAACTATCATCACTAATATTAGCATCTGGATTATGATTACATGCTAACTCATCTGTACATCCATAGATGTTTTCCACCCATGTTGCACCATTGATTGTTCCATGATTGCCATTGCCTGATTGATCGTAAACATTATACTCTTCAGTGTAATTAAATGTATAATAAGCGATTATATTTTGATTAAATATTGAACTATTGTTTAATATATCTTGAATTTGATTTTCTGATAATACAATATCCCAAATTCCCAGCCTATCTATTAATCCATTATAAAAATATCCACTACCATTTGTTCTTGAGCCTATATTTCCATTTTCCTGTGATTGTGCGTTACCAATGCTTCCAACTCCGCCTGAAAACTCTTCAATTTCCCCATCAATATACATCTTAATTCCTGAATTTGAAGCAGGAACTGTTACGCATACATTGTGCCATTTTCCATCATTAAGAGCTGTGCTTCCATAGCTGACCTCTCCTCCAATGTTTACTTCTAAAAAATTATTGTCTTGGCGAACAACTAATTTAATTTGCGTATTACCAATGATATCGCTTGCTCCATAAGAATAGATAGTGCCTTTTGAATCAACTTTAATCCAGGCCATTATAGTAAAATCATCTATCCTGGGTGTGAAATTAAGACTAGAGGGTCGCCCTAAATCAACATAATCATCAACCCCATCAAATTGTAGCGAATAATCTTGTCCAAAAAAAACTGCTGATATAATAAAACCTATAATTTTTTTCAATTTCATTTCCCTCTTTAAATCAAAGCAATTTACCCTACTAATTTAATAATTACAATTTTTAATCATTGTAAATGTGATGAGCATCACAAATAATTATATGCTGATATTATAATTCTGCTCTATTTCTGCGGAACCAATAATATTAACAACGTTCCAATCATTGCTAAAATCAACTAAAAAGTCACCCCCAGGCACATTGACTTTTACAGGGGATTTAATAATTTTGTTTTTTGCTAAATGAAATACCGAAGCAACCGAACCTGACGCACATGACATCATTAAATTTTCAATTCCCTTTTCATATGTTTTAACACTAATTTCATTCTTATTCATAACTTCATAGAAATTAACGTTAATACCCCGAGGCTGAAATTCTTTATTGTGGCGAATTTTTTTACCCAATTCTTTAACCTTCTGGTTTTCTATTGCTGGATATTCTACAACAAAATGTGTGGCGCCAGAATCAACATGAAATCCTTTTGTTTTTTCAATAGATAATTCGTCCGAACAATATTTTGGTTTAATCATGCTTAGCTTAACAGAACTATTATTTAAAATTTCCGCTGTATGATTTCCATCTCCAGCTTCGAAGTTCATCTTTTTTTTTCCATATTTGTTGAACATATACAAAGCAGCACAGCGCGCTCCATTTGCACACATAGTCTCCCAACTTCCATCATTATTGTAGTAATCCATTTTAAAGTCTATACTTTTGAAATAATTTTCCCATTGATCTTTTTTTGACAAAATAAGAACACCGTCAATTCGTTCATGTTTTTTTGTACTACATATTTTTTTGATAAATTCTTTTTGATTAAGCTTAGGGTTTTGATTTTCAATTATAAGAAAATGATTTTGCGTAGCGTGAGCTTTGGTAATATTAATTTTCATCATTCTTTAAATAATCAATTTTATACTCTTTAGATGAACCATATTTAGCACGAGAAAAGATCATAGACCCAAATGTATAGGCTGTCATTAAAAATAAAATTGCAAATACTCTTAAAACATTTACCATCGAACGATTACTAGAATGAGAATTCTGTACATATTTTTTTGTTAAATAATTAGTTATCTGTATAATTACAATTGCTATAAAAGTAAGCACCACGTTAACAGTAACATATCCATAATCAAGCCAAACAGGCTCTAAAACCAATAAACACAAACAAGATACACATAAAATGATTGAAGCGATAAACTCTAATCTTAACAACAGATTAAAAAAATTATTTTTAATTATTTGGTCGTCTTGATAGAACAAGAACCAGAAAATAGTACTGTACATAAGAACTATAATCATAATATTGGCTGACCAGCGACTAGCTATTTGTATTAATGAATCTTCCATATAATTTTAATTATTATCTAACTAAATATAAGAACTGTTTTATAAATTTTAAACATGGTTGAATACTGGAAACAAATAATTACTGATTGCTGGGATATTTATAAAAACAATTATCGATTACTATTAAGTGCTCATTGTATCTTAATTTTACTTTATACATATCCTCAATTTGTTATTACCAACATCGACCTAAATGAAAATTTGTTTAATCTTGCAGAAGCTATGTCTCCCTCTGTTGCTATTTTATGCATATCACTTTTTTTATTAAATGGCGGCATTTCTCTTGGTGCTATTTTCCTAAGCCATAACGCTATTCTAAAAAAAGACCTTGATTTCAAACAGCTTTTTCAACACTTTTATTTGTTACCACAGTTAATTTTAAAATATATGGTTTCTGGAATTACTATGCTGTCAGCTTTATATTTTTTTAGCAACATAATATTTGCTAGCCTCGTTTTTGTAGTTATGAATTTTAGTCTTTTTTTCTTTTATGATTATATAATAGTAATAAAAAAATTAGACTTCAAAAGCGCCATTCAAGAAAATTTTAATCTCGTGTCCAAAAATATTATCCTAATATCTCAATACTGCTTGTTATCCCTGCTTATAACCTTAAGTCTATCAATATTACCTATATTGGGAATTGTTTTAGGCCAATCATTTATTATGGTTCTAGGAATACAATTCTATCGCAAGCTAAGTGTCAAATAAAACAACTTCTCCTGAATCATTAGAATTAATTAAGTACTTTATTTTATCAGCAATCATATCAATCCCAATCCATTTAGTATAATCTTCATTAGGCATAGCATCTCTATTAGTTTTGGTGTCAATAATTGATGGGGCAAGAACATTGCAAGTAATGCTCTTGTCTAGCTCTAAAGCAAGTGTTTTTGAAAAATTGTGTACCGCAGCTTTGCTAACACAATATGGGCCTGCTAACGCCATCCCATTAATTGCTGCCACAGAACCAAAGTTGATAATTCTGCCGTAATTATTTTTTTTCATTATAGGCAAAACATTAACCGTAGAATTAAGCATTGTATCGAAATTAATATTCATCATTTTTTGCCATTCCTGGGCTTCAACTGGCTTACCCATATCAAATCCGCCAGCTACATTTATAATCACATCTATATTTGAAAATTTTTGAAAAATATTTTGATACGTTTTTAGAGCACTCTCCTTATTTGACAAATCATCACATATAAAATGGTTCTTATAATTAGTTTTTTTTCTTGATATAGTAATAACGTTAAAGTCTTTTGTAAGTATTCGCACAATCGAGCTACCAACCTGGCCAGAAGCACCTGTTATTATAATATTTTTTTTATTCTTCAAGCTTATACCCCGTAAGATCTTTCATTTGACTTCTTACCTCATTGATTAATCCGTTAACGCCTAATTCATCATATTGATTAGGTTCAATGATTTTACCTATATTTAATTCAACCACACCCGGTTTAATATACCAACGATTTTTAGGCTTAAAATCAAAAGCGCCTTTTGAGCCAACCGGAAGTATTGGCGCTTTAGAATTTATTGCCATATGAAATCCACCTTTTTTAAATTTTTTTATTTTACCCGTAACTGTTCTAGTCCCTTCTGGAAGAATTATAACATTATAACCATCCTTAAATGCTTGCTGCCCTTTTTCAATGCTTTTCTTCGCGGTTTCAATATTGGTTCTATCTATGGGAATAGCATTCCACCTTTTTAACATTCCTCCAAAAACAGGATATTTATAATTTTCAATCGCTGTTATGCCTGTTGTCTTTCCCGGTGATGAGTATGCAAAAAGAAAAGGATCTATAAATGAGCTATGATTGTACATTATTATTAAAGAACGATTTTTAGGAATTTTTCCATTTATTTTAACTTTAACAAAAAGGCATTTTAAAACAGAAATACTAGTTAATCTGGCCAATGAATTCATTCTGCTTGGGAAAATCATTCCAGAAACGATGAAAAGTACACCAATTATCATTAACGGAATAAACATTACTATATATATAAACAAACTGATAATCTTAGCCATTATTATACTCTTTTATAAGTGAAAACAATTTATGACTTGCTCGTGGAAATGCATAATCTTTAATATTTTTTAAATCTATCCATTTTCCATCATCGGATTCATTTAAATTTATTTTACCATTTTTAATTGTACAATAATAGCCATGTAAAATAATTTTCATATGTGAATAAGTATGTTGAACAGCTCCTAATTTCTTGTGAATATTTATACCAACATCTAGCTCTTCTTTAATTTCCCTGCAAAGAGCATCCTTTAATGTTTCAGACTTGTTTACTTTTCCTCCTGGTAACTCCCACAATCCTCCTAACATTTTATTTACGGGTCTTTTAGTTATTAAAAATTTTCTTTCTGAATTTAATAACATAGCTACAACAACTTTATAAATAGGAACTTTTCGTTTAACAATTTTTTGTGGGAAAAATTCGGTCTTGCTGTTTTTATAGGCATAACAGCTCTTTTTTAAGGGACACTCTTTACAACATGGATTCTTAGGCTTACACACTTCTCTACCTAAATCCATCATTGCTTGATTAAAGCATCCAGGCTTTTTTTTATCAATAATTTTGTTTAGCTTTTCAAGAAGCTTCTTTTGGTCTTTCGAATTTATATAGTTTTCACCCCAATAGCGAGAGCAAACTCTTTTCACATTGCCATCTATTGCAGGAAATGGCTCATTAAATGCAATCGATAAAATTGCTGAACAAATATAATCACCAACTCCATATAATTTTATAAGGTCGTCATATTTAGAGGGAAATACTTTATTGTTATCTTTAATAATAAAGTCACATGATTTTTTTATATTATGAGCGCGCGTATAATACCCTAACCCTTCCCAAAGCTTTAACAGCTCTTCTGTTTTGCCATTTGCTACCGAGCCAATATCTGGAAATTTTTTCATCCATTTTTCATAATAAGGTATCACGGTATTAACTTGTGTCTGCTGAAGCATAACTTCAGATATCCAAATTCTATAAGGGTCTTGATTTAATCGCCAGGGGAATGCTTTTCTTTGTTTATAATACCAACTTAATAATTGCTTCATTGATTATTTATTTTTTCTAATAACCACACAACTTTATTAATGTTATCTTTTACTTTTACTTTGTCACTAAACGAAAAGTTAATTTTTTTCTTTATTTCACTTTCTATTTCATTTATTAAAACAGTCGCTTTTTCAGTCTTATAAACAAATATTACTCTTGAATCCTTTTCTGATTTTTGCCTATATACTAATTGCCTCTTTTCTAATTTTTCAATATTACGAGTCATTGTACTAGGATCTAATGCTAGCCTTTGAACAAGACTGGACATAGACTGCCTATTATAGCCTATAGAAAGAAGTATTAACCCTTGAGGCAGGGTGATATTGTGCTTTTTAATAATTCTTCTAAAAAGAACTATAAAATTAGTCGTTAAGTTTAAAACTTCTTCATACATTTGTATTATACAAGTTATATATATTTAAGTATTTCAGGCAAGTACGAAATCACATAATCGGCCGCCTTTAATCTTTTTTCTTCAAAAGAACCCACAAGGCCAGCCACTTTTGCCCCCGAAGCTTTTCCCGATTTAATGCCTTGAATAGAATCTTCAATAACAATACAATCACTTGCCATTACTTTTAATTTCTTCATTGCAATTTGATAGGGATCAGGAAATGGCTTGTGCTTAGGACAATCTTCAGAAACAACCACAACATCAAATTTATTTTTGATATTTAAGATAGTGTCTACGTGCTCTACCATTTCTTTATGAGTTGATGTAACCAATGCTATTTTATAATTACTTTTTATTTTATTATATAAATCTAAAAAGCCATCCATGTATTTCAAGTGCTTTGTAAAAGTTTTCTTTAAATACTCTCTTCCCTGCTTAATAAGAACATCTCGATCTACGTCTGGAGAAAACCTAGAATATACTAAATCATAAAACTGTGATTCTGTACATCCTTTTATAAAATCCCAATCTTTGGTTTCAAACTTAATCCCATATTCCGAAAGAAATTGCGCCTCTGTTGTTGAATAAAGGCGCTCTGAGTCAACAACAACACCATCCATGTCAAACAGAAAAGCTTTTATATTTGTATTATACAATTTTAAAGAGATATTAGTTCTTTTGTTGATTTATTTAGGGGGACACATAACTCTTTTTTAATCCAACAGTCATCCTCTATTCTAACTCCACCCCAATCAGGAATGTATATTCCAGGCTCAATAGTGACAACATAATTTTCTAAAAGAGGTTCTTTATTAATTGAGCTTAGCCTTGGATGAGTGTGGACCTCTAGTCCAATTCCATGTCCAGTTGAATGGTTAAAATAATTTCCATAACCTGCAGAATCTATAACAGACCTACAAGCTTCATCTACTTCTGCTCCTGAGACACCAGCCTTAGCTTTTTTTATACCATTTAAGTGCGAATCTAATACCGTCTTATATATTTCTTTGTGCTTCTCTGTTGGGCTTCCTATTAATATTGTTCTAGTCATATCTGCGTGGTAGCCTTCAAACAAGGCACCAAAATCCATAACAACAAAATCTCCTTTTTCTAAAACCTTATCTGTAGGACGAGCATGAGGAAGAGCACTTCTCCATCCGCTTGCTACAATAGGATCGTAACTATCACCTTCTGCCCCATGTTGTTTGAATTTATATGATATTAAGGCAGCTATTTTATTTTCGGAAACCCCTTCTTTTATTTCTTTAATTATTTCATCAAAAACTACATCTGTTATTTCAATAGCTTTTTTTAAATGATCAATTTCGCCTTTATCTTTAACAGCAGCTATTTCCTCAATAATGCCAGAGGTCTGAACCCAGCCAATATTAGAAATACTTTCTTTTAAGGCAGAATAATTAGCATATGAAACATGATGAGATTCAAAGCCAATCCTAAGACCCTTTGACAATAAATTATTATCCTTAATTCCTTTAATATGAGAACCACTAACTATGTGAATAACACAGTTTTTAACCTGTTTTTTTACCTGTTCTGTATACCTTCCATCAGTAAAAAAATGGTTTTTTTCACCAACTATAAGCAATGAACCCGCCGAACCCGTAAAACCTGTTAAATATCTTACATTTGTAATGTTAGTAACGTAGAGACCATCAATATTAATCTTATTAAAAGTGTCTTTAACCTTGCTAATTCTTTCTTTAGTCATTGTTTATTTTTTTATTAATATCAGATCTAGTTTTATTAATTCTAGATTTATTCTTGCCTTGTTTTTCAAGAATATTTAAAACCTTTAATGCCTGATTATAGTTTTTTTGACCAACCAAAATATCAGCCAACGTAAATGTAGCCATGTTTTTTTTTATTGTAAATTTTTTGTCAATATTAACAGGTTCTTTTTCAGCCTCAAAAATTTTATTTTCTTTGAAAGTGGCAACATCAGTCTTCTTGCTTTGCTCTGCCCTTGAGTCTTCTGTAATTGTTGAAAGCTCTGGAAAATACTCTTGTAATTCTCCAATATGATGAGCTAATCTTTTACTGTTTCCTTTTTGTTTTTTTAAAATTTCTATCATTAACTTTCTAGCGTTCAAGTGGAGGGGGAATCTTTCCAAAACCTCTTCTAACAAAGCCTTAGTTTTTGATATCTCTCCTTTTAAAAGATGGAGTTTGCTTAAAATATATTGCCCTGATATATCTTCGGGATTGTTTTCCAATCCAATCTTACAAACAGTATACGCCCTACCAAAATCTTTTTTAGCTAAATATTCTTCTGATAAAAAGGAATATAATGAGGAAGAAAAATCTTCAGAAAAAACAGCTTCCATCTTTTTTATATCAAATTTATTTATCATGCCTATTTTCCTTACACCACTTTTTAATGTAATTAACAGCACTTTTTATATCTGTTCCTGGACCAAATAATTGTCCGATACCTAAGCCTTTTAACTCTTCTATATCTTCTGCAGGAATAATTCCTCCACCCGTCAACAAAACATCCTCCATCTTATTTTGCTTCATCAAATCTTTAATTAGTTTAAAATATGTCATATGGGCACCACTTAAAACAGAAATAGCAATAACATCTGCATCTTCTTGCAATGCAGCATTTACAATCATTTCAGGTGTTTGCCTTAACCCTAGATATATGACCTCCATACCATTCTCCTGAAAAGATCTCGCTAAAATTTTAATACCTCTATCGTGACCATCAAGGCCTGGCTTTGCCATAACAACACGAATTGGTCTTTCATTAATCATTCTTTTGTGTCTATTTGTATGGTCATAGGACCAACATTATTAATGTTAACAATCATATCTTTTCCGAACTTTCCTTTAAAAACTTTTATATTATTTTTTGATAGCTTGTCAAACAACAAGTTGAAAAAAATCTTTGCATTAACTGGCTCCATAGCATTTATAAAACTTGGTCTGTTTCCTTTTTTTGTGCTTGCACATAAAGTAAACTGACTAACTAGCAATATATCTCCTTTAATGTCTAATATACTCCAATTATTTTTTTTATCACTACAATCAAAGATTCTTAAATTGATAATTTTATTATATATTTTATCAATATCATCAATAGTATCATCGCTATATATACCAATGAATATAAGCAATCCTAATTTAATACTAGCAACACTTTTATTATCTACCTTAACATCCGCAAAATCAACTCTTTGAATAAGTGCCTTCAAATCCCAATCTTAATTGTTGTACCTGTTAATTTTTTTCTTAAAGCAGCCAAACAATGGATAGTTGGATTAATTCTAGACTCTGTTAATTTTATTTTGCTATACCGGCCCTCTGAGTTTTCTAAGTATAATATAATTGGATAATTCCCGGAAAAATCCGATGAAATGTTTTTTATCTCGTTTAATATTTCAGGATTTCTGCAATCATAAGGTATCTTTATATTAATAGTACGTGCTATATTCATCCTTATATTTTCTAATGTAAATATCTTGTCTGCAATTACTTTCGGATTATTCGGATCATATTCGCCCCTTGTAGATGGCTTACCAATGACAAATAACTTAGAATCTTCAAATATAAGATTACTAAACTTTTGATACATATTACTAAATACAAAAATTTCTGCACTCCCATTGATGCACTCTAAATTAACAATTGCCCATTGATTGTTGTTTTTATCATATAAGTTTTTAACTTCTTTAACAATCCCTCCTAATCTTATAATCTTATGTGACTTATTAATTTTTTCGTTAATACCGGTATTACTTAATTCAAGAATATCGTCAGAAAATTTATCAAGGGGGCTGCTGTCTAAATAAAACCCAATTGATTCTTTTTCCATTTTAATTAGCTCATCATCTGAAAAATCATTAGACTCTAATAAATTTGGCCTTAGCATAACAGCCTCACCCTCTTTTCCAAAAAGACTAGATTGAGCAGATTCTTTTTCTTTGTTTATTTTTTGTCCATACTTTAATGCTATCTCAACTGATTTAAAATTTTCTGATTTAGTACCATGTAAAGAATCACACGCTCCAGACAATATAAGGTTTTCTATAACTTTTTTATTGTTAACCTTTGAATCTATTGAACACAATTCAAACAAATCTTTAAAAGAAGAATTTGCAACCCGATATTCATATATTTTTTCTGCGCTTTTAATTCCTACGTTTTTAATTGCAGACAAGCTATAATGAATTTCTTTATCTTTATTAACATAAAAATATGGCAACGATTTATTAACACATGGGGGAATGATTTTAATCTTATGTGACTTAGCATCATTAATTAATACAGCCAAACGATCTGTATCATTGTTTTCAGAATTCATGTTGGATGCTAAAAATTCTTCAGGATAATATGTTTTCAACCATGCTGTTTGATAAGATATAACAGAATATGCCGTTGAATGACTTTTGTTAAACCCATATTCTGCAAATTTCTCTAATAAATCAAATATTTCAACTGCGATTTTTCTATCAATATTTTTCTTTACCGCGCCATCAACAAATTTAATTTTAAAAGTAGCCATTAATTTTTTCTTCTTTTTACCCATTGCGCGTCTCATTTCGTCAGATTCAGGAAGAGACAACCCACCAATTTTTAAACCTATTTCCATTACTTGCTCTTGATAAACAATAATTCCATATGTTTCTTTTAAAATTTCTTTCATATCGGGATGTAAATATTTAATTGGAGATGTTCCATTTTTTCTTTTGAGAAACTCAGGAATATTTTTCATTGGTCCCGGCCTATATAGTGAAGTCATTGCAATTAGATCTTGAATACAATTAGGCTTTAACTGCTTAAGATATTCTCTCATACCATTAGATTCAAATTGAAAAATTCCTGTAGTATCTCCTTTAGAAAACAACCCAAAAACTTTATCATCATTCAAATCTATTTTATCGATGTTAATGTCTTTGTCGTAATTCTTCTTAATTGCATTAACAGTTTTTTTAATAACAGTTAAATTTCTTAGTCCTAAAAAATCCATTTTCAAAAGACCCAAATCTTCTAAAGCCACCATATCATACTGGGTAGCTATGTCCGATGAACCTGCACTTTTATAAAGGGGAACATGCTCAGTTAGCTTGTTTGGCGTAATTACTATTCCAGCAGCATGGGTAGATGCATGACGATGCATTCCCTCTAATACCATAGAACGATCAATTAATTTTTTATGCATATTAGACTGATTTGAAACATTTTTAAAGTCATCATTCATTTTCATAGCTTTTTCTAAAGTCATTTTAGGTTCGTTTGGTATCATTTTAGCCACCTGATCAACTGAACTATAATCCATACCTAGTACGCGACCAACATCTCTTATTGATGACTTTGCACCCATGGTTCCGAATGTAATAATTTGAGCAACGTTTTGCTCTCCATATCTATGCTTAATATATTTAATAACCCTCTCTCTGCCTTCAATACAAAAATCGATGTCTATATCAGGCATAGTAACCCTATGTGGATTCAAAAATCTTTCAAATATTAAATTATAGTGAATAGGGTCAACATTTGTTATTCCTAAACAATATGCAACCAATGACCCTACTGCAGAGCCCCTACCTGGACCAACCGGAATATCGTTCCCTTTAGCATATTGAACAAAATCTTGTGTTATTAAAAAATATCCAGCAAACCCCATTTTTTTAATTACATTTAATTCATACTCTAATCTTCTTTCAATGAGCTCTGTAATCTTGGAATATTTTTGCCTTAACCCTTGTAAGCAAATTTGCTTTAAATATATATCAGGATCTTGAGAAGTAGCGTCTTTTGGTATAGGGAAATTTGGCAAATGAATGTTTCCAATTTCTATATCGACATTGCACATTTCTGCAATCCTTACCGTGTTTTCAATTGCTGTTGGTGTATCTTTGAAAATATTGCACATTTCATCAACGCTTTTTATATAAAATTGTTCAGGCTCATATTTGTGCCTTTTTGCCTCAGTCTGAAACTTTCCCATTCCACAACAAAACAAAATATCATGAGCATCAGAATGCTCTCTAACCGAATAGTGATTATCATTTGTTGCTACAAGAGGAATATTTAATTCTTTTGCTAGCTTTATAAGCAAAGGACGAGCTGCCTCTTCTTCTTTAATGCCATGATTTTGCAGCTCAATAAAGTATCTATCTCCAAATATTTCAAGATGTTCTAAAGCAGCTTTTTTTGCAGCCTCATAATCGCCCTTTGCTGCAAAACTAGTGACTTCGCCAGCCAAGCATGCAGACATAGCAATAAGACCTTCATTGTACTTTCTCAATAAATCTTTATCAATTCTTGGCCTGTAATAAAACCCATCTAAATACCCAATTGTTGTTAATTTCATTAAATTTTTATAACCAACATTATTTTGAGCAAGTAAAACTAAATGATAATACCCCCATTTATTGTTTCCTTTTTCATATGTTTTTTCATTGTGCTTTCCTGCAGCAACATATACCTCACAGCCCAAAATTGGCTTAACACCTGCTTTTTTTGATTCTTTATAAAAAGGGATAAGAGAAAAAAGGTTACCGTGCTCGGTTACTGCAATTGTATCCATCCCTATATCATCAACGCGATTTAGCATCATGTTTACGGATTGTGCAGCATCTAACAATGAATAGTCTGTATGGTTATGTAAGTGGACGAAATCTGACATTTTTAAATTATATAAATTATTAATAATCCCGCAATTGTAATCTTTTTCAACAAAAAGGATCCTTCTTTACAAGATTTTATTGAAGGATTTTCTAACAATAAAAATATTAGATAAAAAAGTGGTAAAAATACAAGAAAAATAATTGCCATAACTGAATAGATATTTGAATCTAAAATTATTATAAAGCATTGCAAACAAAACAACATTATGAAAAAACATCCTATATATATTGCATTGATGATACCAAAAACAACTGGAACAGTTTTTAAACCTGTTTTTTTATCACCTATAAAATCTTCAACGTCTTTTAACAGCTCTCTAATCAGAGATATCCCAAAAGCAAAAATAGAAGGAATAACCATTTTGCTTAGGTAGCCAGTAATTGACACTTCAATAAATATAAACACTAAAGACAAATACAGTGCTACAATTATGTTTCCTATTAAGGGAATAGGTTTAAACAGTTTAGAGTAAAAAACTAAAACAGGTATACTAAATATTATAATTAATTGTGATTTGAGGTTTAAAAAAAATGAGAGCACAATCGAAATCAAACAAAAGAAAACAACAAGCCTTTTAAAGAAAACAATCATCGAAGGCTCAATAATCAAGGGCCGCGAAGGACAATTAATGCTATCGGTGTGGACATCATAAACGTCATTTGCTAAATTTGCTGCCATCATTAAACTAACCACAATCACTACACTTAAAATAGCAACGTTGAATTCAAACACACCTATCTTGTTAATAGCAACAAAACAACAAAATAGAGCAATAACAACATTTTGTATCCTTATTCCTTCTAAAATTAGTTTTATTTTTTTATTCATTTATAATACTCACCGCTCTTAAATCATTGTTCAAATCTTTGTGAAAACTAATACTTGAAAAATCTTTAAATATTTCTGTAATTTTTTCTTTTGAAAAAAAATGAGAGACTTCAAAAACAGCGATACCACCAGCATTTAATAACTCTTTCATAATTTTAGAATATCTTCTATAAAAAGTGTATCCATCATCAAAATCTGTAAGGGCATTATAAGGCTCATAATCTTTCACTTCAGAACTTAGCAAATTATATTCTTTTTTTGATATATATGGAGGATTTGAAACAATAACATCGTATTTATAGCTAAGCGATTCTTTTAAAATATCTGTTTTAAAAAAATTAATATTTCGTGCCTTTAATAATTGATAATTTTTTTTTGCTACTTTAATAGCATCATTACTTATTTCTACTGCATCAACAAAACTAGCAATATTTTCTAGAATTGCTGTAATAGCTAAACATCCTGATCCTGTACCTATATCTAATAACCTTGAATACTTTTTTCCTTTTAAAATATCAACAATCAACTCTGTCTCAGGCCGAGGAATCAAAACTTTGTTACTCACAAAAAACTCTCTCCCATAAAAAGAAGCATTATTCATTAAATACTGAAATGGAATACCGCTAAATCTTTTTTTTACAAAGCTTAGAGTTTTATGATAATTATTTTCTGTTTTATCAAGTTTTTTTAGTTTTTGAAAATTTACCGAATTGCAATTATATAACTTTTCTAAGTACCACCTTATTTCATTTTTTGCATTAGAAATATTGTTGTCAATTAAAAAGCTTGAGGTTTTTTTAATAAATTTTTTAACTGATATAGGAGTTTCAATAGAGTTTTTAAAATTTTCAAAATCAAGCATCTTCTAAAGATATTTTTTGCTCTTCAAGCTGTAAAAGCTGTATAAGCTCAAACAAATCTCCATTAATAAAATGATCAAGCTTATAAAGAGTCGCATTTATTCTATGGTCAGTGATTCTGTTTTGCGGAAAATTATACGTACGAATCTTAGCGCTTCTATCTCCAGTAGAAACCATAGATTTTCTTTGCTGTGATATTTCTTTTTGCCTTTTAAGCTGTTCGTGCTCAAAAAGACGAGTCCTTAGAACTTTCATAGCCTTATCTTTATTCTTATGTTGGGAACTCTCATCTTGACACGTTACAACTAAGCCTGAAGGAATATGGGTTATTCGTATGGCTGACTCTGTTTTATTAACATGCTGACCGCCTGCCCCTGATGCTCTGTATGTATCAATTTTAATTTCTGAATCATTCACCTCAACATCAACTTCTTCAGCTTCAGGTAATACTGCAACAGTTGCAGCGCTAGTGTGCAATCTTCCGCTAGACTCTGTGTCTGGCACTCTTTGAACCCTGTGAACACCACTTTCAAATTTCATCTCTCCAAATACATTATCTCCCTTAATTGATAAAATAGCTTCTTTTAGTCCTCCCCCTTCATTTTCACTAATATTAATTATTTCTACTTTCCACTTTTTTATTTCAGAAAACCTTATATACATCCTATATAAATCATTAGCAAACAAGCAGGCCTCGCTGCCTCCTGTTCCAGCCCTAATTTCTAAAATTATATTTTTTTTATCATTTGGGTCTTTAGGAATAAATAAAATTTTTAGCTTTGATTCAATTGCTTCTATTTCTTTGCTTATATGTTCATTCTCTTCTTTAGCAATGCTTGCAATTTCAAGGTCATCATCATTAATCAATGATTGATTATCATCATAAGACTGTTTTTTAAAAACATATTCGTTGCATTTTTTGTATAAATTTTCTAGATCTGATTGTTCTTTAGCTAAAACAGCAAGCCGATTATGGTTATTAATTATCTCTGGGTTTGAAATTTTTTCAGATAGTCTTTTATACTGACCAATAATTTTTTTGGCTTTGTCTAGCATTACCCAATTGCATCGGCTTTATACTTGCCACCTTTAATTGATTCATATTTGTCACCAAAAGCTGTTTTCAATGATTTAAAAGCAACTTCCAGCTGTTTCTCATCTGGCTCTTTGGTTGTTATTTTTTGAAGCAACAGTCCAGGCATACAAAGAATTTTAACCAAATAGTTTTTATCCATATATTTAGCTAAAAATTTTAAGACCTCATATGAAAAACCTGCTACAAGCGGCATACAAAATATATGAATTAACAGTCTTCCAAAGGTGGGCAATTCATTTAATTTTAAAAAAAATATAACTAGCCCATCTAAAGCTGAAAATGAAAATATAGAAACTAGCATAACTATAAATAAAAAGCTAGTACCACACCTAGGGTGTTCTTTTTTATGCTTTTTAGTATTTGCATAAGATAGCTTTTGACCATTCTCAAAAGTAAAAATTGTTTTATGCTCTGCTCCATGATATTGAAACAAAGTGCGCACATCTTTTAAAGTAGATATCAATAAAAGATATGTTATGAATATAGATATCCTTATTATTCCTGCAAACACATTAAAACTAATAGCATCAGTAGTAGAAACAAAAAATTTAGTAACAAATATAGGAGACAGTATAAATAAACTTACCGCAAATAATATCGCAGCTAGGTTCATAATAATATCTGTTATTTTATTTGATTTTTGATCTAATTCTTGCTCGGCCATTATAGCAGACCAATTCAAAGTGCTGTAACCAATTTTCATTGCCTCGTACAAACCAATAGCTCCCCTAATAATTGGTATTTTTTGATAGCCTTTTTCTTCATTTATAGATTTAAAGGGCGTTGTTTTTGAGGCAATTTCTCCATTTTCTAATCTAACAGCAGTTGAATATGCTCCAGGTACACGCATCATAACACCATTAATAACAGCCTGGCCTCCAACTAGAATTGAAGACCTCATAATAATTAATACTAATTGTTGAATAATTTTTTTTATTAACATCTTAAAAACAAAGCGGTTCTTTTAAAAGAACCGCTTTTTAATTAATTAATTTATTTTTTTGAGTCTAAAGAATACTTTTGATTAAATTTCTCTATTCGTCCCGCTGTGTCTACTAAGTTCTTTTGACCTGTAAAGTAAGGATGTGATTTGTTTGAAATATCAAGCTTATATAATGGATATTTTTTGCCATCTTCCCATTTAATAGTCTCTTTTGTTTCAACTGTCGATTTAGTTAAAAACTCATAATCACAAGATGAATCCTGAAAAACAACAAAACGATAATCTTTTGGATGAATATCTTTCTTCATTAAAACCTCTTTTTTATTTTAAAACCTCTTTTATTTTTTGGATAGCTAACTTAATCCTTTCCAAGGAAATTGCATAAGAAAATCTTATACTTTCATCAGAGCCAAAACTTTTACCAGGGACAGATGCAATATGTTCTTTTTCTAACAAATCAAAGCACAAGTCCCAAGCACTATTTATTTTATTGTTATTTATTAGTTCTTTAAAAGAAGGGAAGACATAAAAGGCTCCTCCTGGCTTTTGACATTCCACACCACTAATTAAATTTAACTCTTTAACAATGAAATCTCTTCTTTTTCTAAACTCCTTTTTCATTTTTTTTATGTCTGCTTGACTACCAGTCAAAGCCTCAATTGAAGCCTCTTGAGCTATAGAATTGGGACATGAAGTACTTTGACTTTGAAGCTTCGACATCGCCTTAATTACATGTTTATTGCCTGCAGTATAGCCTATTCTCCAGCCAGTCATACAATATGTTTTTGATAGACTCTGAAAGGTTAAAATTCTATCGTTGTCTAAATCATAATTTTGAACACTTGTAAAAGGCTTGTCATATGTTAGCTGTTCGTAGCACTCATCAGAAAAAACCCAAATATTGTTTTTTTTAGCCAACTCCAACACTCTTAATATAGCTTCATCACCCCAAATTCCTCCGGTTGGATTTGATGGAGAATTTATTATTATTCCTTTTGTATTAGAATTGATTTTTTTCTCTAATATGCTAAAGTCTGGTTCATAATTGTTTTCTGCAATAGTTGGGACAATTACTGGGCTTGCGCCTGTAACAGAAACAAAATCAGGAAAGGAAACCCAATATGGACTAAAAATAATAACTTCATCATTCTTTTCAAATAATACTTGGCACGCATTATACAGAGAATGCTTACCCCCACAAGAAACAATGATATTTTCATGTCCATAGTTAAGCCTATTATCTCTTTTTAGCTTGTTGATTACCGCTGTTTTTAACTCTGGTGTCCCAGAGCCTGCCGTATATTTTGTAGCTCCTTTTTTAATTGCATTAAATGCTGCTTTTTTAATATTTTCAGGAGTTTCAAAATCTGGTTCACCAACGCTCAAATTAATAACATCTAAACCTTTTTTTCTTAATTCAGCAGCTTTCGCGGTCATTTCTAAAGTTATCGAAGGCTGAATTCTTGATATCCTTTCAGCGATTTTCATGTTATTGAGCAGATGACAGGTTATCTAAAAACTCACGATTGCTTTTAGTTCTAGATAGCTTTTCTTTAAAAAACTTCATTGCCTCAACATTTGTCATATCAGACAACATATTGCGAACAAGCCAAATCCGCGGCAAATCTATTTTACTGATTAATTTATCTTCTTTACGAGTACCAGATTTTACAATGTCAATAGCCGGATATATTCTTTTATCACTCAAATTTCTATCTAATACTAGTTCCATATTACCAGTACCCTTGAATTCTTCAAAAATAACTTCATCCATTCTGCTGCCTGTATCTAGTAAAGCTGTCGCTATTATCGACAAACTTCCACCATCTTCAACGTTACGCGCTGCACCAAAAAATCTCTTTGGTTTGTGCAAAGCATTTGAATCTACTCCACCTGAAAGAATTTTACCACTGTGTGGCATTACTGTATTATAAGCACGAGCTAATCTTGTAATTGAATCAAGCAATATTACCACATCTTCTCCAGACTCAACACACCTTTTTGCTTTTTCTAAAACCATCTCAGACACTTGAACGTGCCTCTCTGCTGGCTCATCAAATGTTGAGGCCAAAACCTCCGCCTCAACACTTCTTGCCATATCTGTTACCTCTTCAGGTCTTTCATCTATCAACAAGATAATTAATTTTATTTCTGGATGATTTTTGGTAATAGAATTGGCAATCTTTTGTAAAAGCATGGTCTTACCTGTTTTAGGCTGAGCAACAATCATGCCTCTTTGCCCTTTTCCCAATGGAGCCACCATATCAATTAACCTTGTAGAATAATCCTCTGAATCAGTTTCTAACTTTATGCTTTGTTCTGGGAAAAGTGGCGTTAAATTTCCAAAATACACCAAATCTCTAGTATCATCTGGATTTTGTTCATTAATAGACTCTACTCTTAATAATGCAAAAAACCTTTCGTTGTCTTTTGGGGGCCTAACCTCTCCTGAAACTAAGTTTCCTGTTTTTAAATGAAACCGTTTAATCTGTGAGTGAGAAACATAAATGTCGTCTGGCCCTGGCAAATAGCTACAGTCTGCCGATCTTAAAAATCCATAGCCATCTGGTAAAATCTCTAAAACTCCTGAAGCATAAATTTTCTTTTTCTTTTTTGCTTGAAGCATATATATGAGCTTTATTAGTTCTTGTTTTTTCATCCCTGAAATATCTTTGCCGCCAAGCTCTTTCGCTTTTTTTTGCAATTCAAGAACTTTTAGCGATTGTAAGTTTACTGCTTTCATCTTTTACCTTTTTTTATATTGTGAATTAATTGTGAATTGATTTTATAATAGGTTAAGCCAGATTTTTATCTGTATTTGCCTAATTTATGATATAAACTATATAATATCAAAATAAATATTAAAAATATCTGAAATATCATTTCCCCAATAATGAGTCCCAATTATTGCAATCAAATCTTTTTTATTTGATATATTTAATGCAAACCCAATTGCTTCTTTAGGCTTCTTAAACAGCACCTCTTTTTTAAAAACCCTTTTTATTACGTCAAAGTCCATAGACTTTAATTGATCTGTTTTTGAATATATTATCTTATCAAACTCTTTTTCTATTATTGGTATGCATTTTTTTATATTTTTTTTGTTTTGCAACGACAGCAATAAATATTTTCTATCATATTTTTTGTTTAAGGTGTTTAAATATTTTAAAAAAGAGGTTACCCCTTCTTCATTATGAGCAACATCAAAAATAATATCTGGACTTTTACTGATAACTTGATTTCTTCCATACCATTTAACTTTTTTTAGTGCTTTATTAATTATTGTATTTCTACAGCCCATATCTTTGGCAATTTCAACAGCCAATGATGCATTCTGCATCTGATGTTCTCCTTTTAAAGATACGTCTAGCTTAGAATTAGTTTTAACAAAACTATACTTGCATTGCTTATTAACGCACTCTCGTTTTATTAAATCATTAATGTGGTTGTTTTGATCAGATATATAAACTTTAGATTTTTTGCTAATTGCTGATATTTTTTCAACTGCAATTTTTTCTAATGTTTCTCCTAGAATATGATTATGGTCCATTGATATTGATGTTATGGCAAACGATTGAGCTTTACACGAAGTAACACTATCTAGCCTACCCCCTAACCCCGTTTCCAATATAACATAATCTAATTTTAGTTTTTTAAAAACCCATACCGACATAACCGTCAAAACCTCAAAAAAAGATGCTTCTAATCGATCTATGTCTTTTTTATATGTATTAATAAATTCATGCACATGTTTATCAGAAATGGTTTTCCCATTTACTCTAATTCTCTCTTTGAAAGATTTCAGATGTGGAGAGGTATAAAGTCCAACTGACATTCCGTTTAATTGTAAAATTTTAAATAATATTGCACTGGTTGAGCCTTTACCATTTGTGCCTAAAACTTGTAAGATTTTTAATTTTTGATGAGGCTTGCCGCATATATCTAATAAAGCAGACGTTCTTTCAGGTCCCAGAATAATTCCTTTTTTTTCCAATGAAAAAAGATATTTTTCAACTTCTTTCATCTAAATACTAACCAAATTAACTTTTTTAATACTTTTGTTAAAAAATCTGTTCCCTAATTTTTGAAATCTATCTGGCAAATCAGTAACATAATAATCAATTTTATTTTTTGTTTTATGGTTTTGGCTAAAAGACTCTAATACTTGCTTTACTACAAATGGACCAGAATGAAGTATATCTATGTTGTTGTTAAAATACTTCCTTAAGTCATCTATAATAACAGGATAATGAGTACATCCCAAGACTAGCTGATCTACGTTCTTAGCCTTAATTTCTTTTAAATAATAATCAATAATCCCTTTTGAAATATCTGAGTTTTTAAGCCCCTCTTCGATGATCGGGACAAATAAAGGACACGCCTGATTATAGATTGTGATTTTTTTGTTATACAGTTTTATCAGTTTAGAGTACACATTAGATTGAATTGTTTTCTCCGTGCCGATTATAGCAACGCTTTTATTTTCTGTTTTTATAATATTTTCAACGCATGGGCTAATGACATCAAAAACTGGGATTTTGGTTGATTTTTTTATTTTAGATATAGCAACAGAAGATGCGGTGTTACACGCGACAATAATACATTTAACATTTTTAGACTTTAAAAAATTAACACACCTTAAACTATATTCAACAATACTAGATGTGCTTTTATTTCCATATGGAAGATTAATTAAGTCTCCTAAATATATGTAATCCTCGCCTGGTAAGGATTTCAACAAATATTTTAAAACCGTTAAACCTCCTAATCCACTATCAAAAACACCAATGGGACCCTCATTTTTTAAATTAGCTGACATTTATAATGTTTGTTCATATTCATTTTTATATGCAACAATAGCATTAAAAACAGACCTGGCCATTTTAGTTCTATATTTAGACTTAGTTAGCAGTTTGTAATCTTGGCTGTTAGTTATAAATCCCAACTCAACCAAAACATTCGGCATAGAGGCTCCAACTAAAACATGAAACCCTGCCTGTTTAACCCCTCTGTTAGGAGAGGTAAAGTTTCTCTCAAATTCTTTTTGTATTTGACCTGCAAAAAACTCACTCTGTTTTGTAAAAGAGGCCTGAGCCATTGTTGCTATAATCAGGTTTTCCCTGTTTAATTTTGGATATTTGGAAGGAACCTCTTCTAACTCAATTACTTTGTTTTCTCGCTGGGCAACAGCAGTTGCGTCATCAAACTTGCCCGGTCTAATAAAATAAGTTTCAAAACCTTTAGCGCTTTTACTGTTTGGAGAAGCATTAACATGAAGGCTAATAAAAAGCTTTCCTCCTGAATCATTTGCGATTTTAGTTCTCTTCCATAGTGGTATAAATTCATCCTCTGTTCTTGTATAGACAACCTTTATTCCTAACTCTTGCTCAATCATTTTTCCAAGCTTTTTAGCAACATCTAAAACAACTGTTTTTTCCATTAATCCGTTGTCTAGGCAGCCAGGGTCTTTCCCACCGTGGCCAGGATCAAGAACAATCACGTCCAGATCCCACCTTTTTTTCATTTCTTTTATTTTTTGTGCATTAATAGCTATGTCAGACCTAAGAGAAATGGTAATCTTCTTATCTTTTGAAGATATGCTATAATCTTCAATATCATTTTTTAGCAAAAAAGAAACCTGAGCAGATTGCTCCATTTGAATTGGGCGCATCCTTAATACGGAGTTGTTGAGCAGCGTGTTTTCCATCATGTATAAAGAATCTAAGGATCCGCCAACGATGTTTATGTTGAGCCATCCCCCTCTAGTAATACTAGCCGAAACCAGGCTTTCATCAAAAAATTTATCTGTATCAAAAGTAATGAGGGTTCCATTTTGTTTACTGCTAATATTGCAGTTTTTTATGTTGTTTTTTGGAGCATCAACCAAAACAAATCTTTCAGAAGAATCTATTTTAATTGAAGGCAAATCTATCAAGTCAATTAACCTTAAAAACGTATTTAATGGAATCCAAAAATCATTTCCATCATATTTGATTTCTAAGGTTAAATTATATATGTCATCACTAACTAAAATAAATGAACTGTTTGGAGATAAAATAATTTTTTTAGATTCGTATTGAATAACCAGCTTTTCTTTGTTTTCAATAAAAATTTGACGCATACTAGACTGGTTAGCATAATCTATGGCAGAAATATATTGAATATCATTAAAAACAGAAATCTCAATAGTAGAAAAATTTTTGACAGGTAACAACAACGCCAACAAAAAAACAGAGTAAATTAAAAGTTTATTTAACATTTAAAATAATTTAGTTATTATTTTCCTGAAGATTATAATATTCTTCATTTTTTTCTACTATACCCTTTTTTCTGAAATACGGTTCTAATTTTTTAAAATTATTAGGCTCGTAATTTTCATATTTCAACAAATTTATTTTTTTTTCTAGGCTTTTAATTTCTTCTTTTAGCCCTTTGATCTCCTTTTCTTGTTTTAGCAACTCATTTTGATTGTTCATTAGACTAATTACGCCTTTTGGATGAAAAAAAATAATTATAGAGAATATAGCAAGCAACATATATAAAATATTATTTTTATCCATTTTCTATATTTTAAATGAAAACATTTTAGACTTATTTAAAAGCTGATCTTCAATCCTTAATAATTGATTATACTTTGCAACACGGTCAGTTCTGGCTAAGGATCCTGTTTTAATCTGACCCGCATTTGTTCCTACTGCTAAATCTGCAATAGTAACGTCTTCTGTTTCTCCTGAACGATGTGAAATAATCACCCCAAAATTGTTTTTTTGGGCCAACGAAATTGCCTCTAGTGTCTCTGTGACAGTTCCTATTTGATTTAATTTAATCAAAATTGCATTCATTGCTTTTTTATTAATTGCATGCTGTAGCCTATCAATATTAGTTACCGTTAAATCATCTCCTACAAGCTGAATAGAATCGCCCAAGGCTGAATTCATCTTTATCCAGCCATCCCAATCGTTTTGATCTAAGCCGTCTTCTATAGAAATAATCGGATATTTATCACATAATTTTTGATAATAATCAATCATTTCTCCAGAACTATAGCTTTGAGCTTCAGAATGTAAAGAATATAAATTGTTTTTAGAATTATAAAACTCGCTTGCAGCAACATCTAGCGCAAACTTTATATCTTTGTCTAATTTGTATCCTGCTTTTTCTGTTGCCTCTGATAACAAAATTAATGCATCCTCGTTGCTCTTTAAATTAGGAGCAAAGCCTCCTTCATCTCCAACAGATGTAGTTAACTTGTTTTTTTTCAAAATTCCTTTTAAGGTATGAAAAATTTCGGCCCCCATCTGTAATGCGCCCCTAAATGAATTCGCTCCCACCGGAACAATCATAAATTCTTGAATATCAACATTGTTGTCAGCATGAGAGCCCCCATTTAATATATTCATCATTGGAACGGGTAAAATAAATTCACTTTTTTTATAAATGTTTTCAAATATATAAACAGACTTATTATTTGCTGCAGCCCTAAAAGACGCCAAAGAAACAGCTAAAATTGCATTCGCTCCTAGTTTTGATTTATTGGAAGTACCATCTAACTCAATCATTGTTTTGTCTATCTTGGATTGATCATCAACCTTTTGGCCAAACAACCTAGGAGCAATAATTGAATTTACATTTTTAACTGCATTTTTAACCCCTTTACCAAAATATCGACTCTGATCCTTATCTCTTAATTCAACAGCTTCATGCTCTCCAGTAGAGGCTCCGCTTGGAACGCACGCTCTAGCAAAAACTCCATTTTCTAAAGTTATTTCAGCTTCTACGGTAGGATTGCCCCTAGAGTCTAAAATCTCTCTTGCATAAATGTTTTTTATTTTGCTCATAATGTATGTCCTTTTATTATTAAAAGAGTTTAAATTAGTCTTTAAAACATATTCTAATATATAATGATTGAATTAGTAAAATATAAAGATAATATGATTAATGAGTGGGATTACTTTATTGATCAATCAAAAAATGGAACCATCTTTCATTATCGTGATTTTTTATCATATCATATTGATAGAGAATTTATTGATACCTCTGTTATTTTTAAAAAAAGAGGAGAGACTATAGCTGTTTTTCCATCTGCTATAAAAAATGAACTTAACAAAAAAATACTTTTTTCTCATCCCGGGGCAAGCTTTGGCGGGGTTGTTATGAAAAAAACCATCTCACTTGGAGATATTTTGGAAATTCTTAACTCTATTGAAAATTACGCTTTAGAAAAAGGCGCTGAAGAGTTAACAATTATTCCTACTCCTCTGATTTATAATAAAAATAATGACGAATCTTTATTATATGCTTTAAAATGGAGAAACTATCTTGAAAAAGAACAGTATTATTCAAGTATAATTCCTATCAATAATAATCTAGAAAAACAATGCCAATTAATTTGTAAAAACAACGGAAGGTCTTTTGATTATTATGATAAGATTATTCAAAATAATAATTTGAAAATCTGTTGGTCCAATAAGTTTGAAGATTTTTATCCTATATTGGAAAAAGACAAACAAAAATATAGTTCAAAGCCAACCCATTCAATAAATGAGTTAGTAAAACTAAAAAAGCTTTTTCCTAAAAAAATAAAGTTATTATCTGTTTATAAGGGCACTCAAACCATTGGAGGAAGCGTTATATTTATAACAAACTCAAAAACGGCTGTAATATTTTACAACTCAATTAATTATGATTATGCAGATTTGCAGATTGCAACAATTCAAATAATAGAGCTTATTAAATGGGCTCACTTAGATAATATAAAATATCTTGACTTTGGTGTTTCACATAAGGCTGAAACAGCCACACCTTTGGCTCCAAAAATGAGTCTGATTAAGTTTAAAGAAAATTTTAATTCTTTTGGAACAATGCGATTTGTATATAATAAAAAATTAGATGTTAAATAATTTATTAAAAAAAGAATCTTTTGTATATGGCCTTGGTCATATTTTGACGAGACTAGTTACCTTTCTTCTTTTGCCATTTTTTACAAACATTTTTTCTCCACACGATTATGGAATTATATCTTTAATCTATATTTTCCTTGGTTTTTTCACTGTTTTAATCCATTTGGGACTTGATGCTGCATTATTAAAATATTATAAACAGTCAACCTTATTAGAGCGTCCCAAGATATTAACTAATATTTACATTCCTTTATTAATTATTAATATCCTTTTTTTTGGAACCTGCTTTTTGCTAAAAAATTATCTATCAATATATCTTCTGGGAATTTTTGACCCTTTATTGTTTGTTCTAGTTTTAATAATTCTATTCTTTGATGTTTTGTGGGCTATGCCTATGATTGTTTTGCGTTCTGAAAACAGGCCTTTCCTTTTTGTGGCTTTTAATATGATAAATGTTCTCTCCAATCTATTTTTTATTTATTTATTTGTAGTAACATACGACTTATCTGTTTTGGGTGTTGTCCTTGGAAGCGTAGCCTCATCAGGGCTATTGTTTATCATTACTTTTTATTTTGTTTTTAAAAGCCTATCTATTAGCTCTCTTGATTATTATGTTTTTAAAAAAACCTTAAAGTTTGGATTCCCTCTTGTTTTTGCGGGTCTTTTTTCTATGATAATTGAACTTTCTGACCGCTATATTATTAGGTATTTGCTTGATATTGAGATGGTGGGAATTTATAATGCAGGTTATAAATTAGGAATGTTAATGCTTCTTGTGGTAATGGGCTTTAATATGGCTTGGCAACCCTTTTTTTTAACAAAAGAAAACCAGAATGACCATGCTAGATTAGCCTCTATTTCAAACACTGTTTTTTTATTTTTTAGCATTATTTGCTTTTCTATTATTTGTTTTGTTTCTCCTCTAACAAAAATAGATTTTTTGGGTTATAAACTTGTCGGCAGTGCGTTCGGTGATTCTGTTTCTATAGTTCCCTGGATATGCGCAGGATACCTTTTTCATGGAGCTTATATACTACAACTTCCAGGACCCTATATTACCAACAACACTTTTTATATTGCGATTGTTAGGGGAATTGGGGCTATTACAAATATTGTACTAAATTTTATTTTAATTCCTATTTTAGGTATTAAGGGTGCTGCAATTTCTACTTTTATAGCTTTTTTTTCAATGGCTATTTCTTTATTTGTATATAATAAAAAAATATATAGAATTGATTATAATCTATATAATATTTTTTGGCTAACTAGTGCTTTGTTTGGCGTTCTTGCAATTATTGAAACAAATCCTTCTTTTTTTATTCGACTAATTATTTTTACTATGCTTTTAATATTTTTGCTTTTTTTGGGAGTTATTAAAAAACAAAATATTGAATATATTAAAAACCAATTAATGGACCTTTTGCGATTTTAATAAATTGTTAATTAAACTTTGAATTGATTTTATATAAATATCTTTACCAAACCTATTAATTGTTATATCTCTAATTATATTAGGGTCATATTGATCTATCTGAAAAATTATCTTTTTTAGGCCATTTGAAAGGCTTTGCACTGAGTTGGTCTCCACCAAAAGCCCTGTTTTCTCAATAATAATATCATTGGGTCCTCCACATTTGGTTACAACCGCGGGAATTCCACAGGCCTGTGCTTCAATTAATGATAATCCAAAGGTTTCAACATCGCTTGCCATAATAAAAACATCGGTTTTGTGCAACTTCTCTACAATTTTTCCTTCCTTCAAATATCCTGTTAATTTTATTTTATCAGATAATCCTAATTTTTTAATTTGTTTTTTAATTGTGGAATTCAACTCTCCGCTTCCAATAATATTAAGCTGTGCATTTATGCCATCCTTAATAATTTCTTTAAATGAGTCTACAATTAAATCAATCCTTTTCTCTTTTCTTAATAGAGAAACACAAGAAATGTTGATTTTATAATTCTTTTGTTTTCGCGGCTTTAAGGTGAAAACGTCTTCATCAATAGGATTAGGTATTACTGCTATCTTTCTTTCATCTAAATTATACTTGGGATGAATAGCTTCTTTTAATGCATTGCTTGGTACTATAATTTTATTACATAAATCATATGTCTGATTAACTACGTTTTCTGCAAAGCTTGATAGAGATTTTTTTATTAAAAACTCTTTTAAATGCTCAACTATTACAAAGGGAATTTTTTGATTTTTTAATTTTTTAGAAATCGCTGCTCCTGCCCAAATTGAAGAATGGCACAAAACAAGGTCTGGTTTTCCATATCTATCAACAGCTTGATTAAAAAGATTAATTGTTTGTGATTTATACCTATAAAAAGCACATTTTTCATTTTTAGGAAAAATATTAATGTTTTCACTAATGAACGTTGGTACTTTATTAGTCATGTGAAGTCCGTTTTCTCTTGATTTTTTATGATAATCAAAAAAGAGTCTCAAAGAGTGTAGTACAGGAGCTATCACCACAACATCATTGCTTGATTTATTTAAAAATTCTGCCCATTTTTTAAAAAAACATCCATTATTAGGGCTCAATTTTGTAGGGTACCATGATGGAATAATAAATAATTTCATATTCTCAAAATATACATAAATTACTAAAAATGAAAATACTATATATATCACCAGAAAATACTGTTGGTACTTTATCAACATGGAAAAAATATCATCTTTCAAAAAAGAATGACTGTAAATTTATTACTTTTTATAAAACAGCAAATTCTTTTGATTCTGGTATTTGTCTTAATCTTACATTAATTTCAACCAACCCTATTTATCGTGGTATAAGAACTCAATATTATAATTTTTTTAAAGGCGCCGGTGGAGATTATTTAGCCAAAAAAGGAAACCCTCCAAAAGCAGAAATTAATAGTTTTCGAGAAAAACTATTCTTTCGTTTTCGTGATTGGCTTTGGTCATTTAAGGTTGAAAGGGCTATACAAGAATACAATCTTTTAGACTTTGATGTTTATCATTTTGAATGGGGTCTAGATTTTTATAGAAATTGTTCTTTTGTAAAAAGAATAAAACGTTTGAAAAAACCAATAATATGTACATATCATGGCCAAGATATGAGAACTCGTGGTGTTATCGAGCCATTAAATGCCTTTGCAGATGTAAGCTTAACAAGCGAATTAGACTTATTGTCGCTACATAGCAAATTGAAATATTTGTTTTTACCTATAAAAATAAACAAGAATGAAATTTTTAAGAAAACGGAAAATGAGATTTCTATTTGCCATAGTCCAACAAACAGACATTATAAAGGAAGCGACAAAATTATTTCTATTTGTAAAAAAATCTGTTCTAGATATAAAAATGTTAAATTCACTTTAATAGAGAATATGGACCACCATAAAGTAATTAATTTAAAAAGAACTAGTGATATTTTAATTGATCAAATTGGAGACAACGGAGGCTGGGGCTATGGTATGAATTCAGTTGAAGCAATGGGGCTTTATACCTGCTGTATGACAGAAATGAATTCTTCGTGTCGTAATTTTTTTAAAAACCATCCAATGGTTAATGTTAACCAAAACAACTTGGAGAAAAAATTGATTGATTTGATTTTAAATCCTGAAAAAATTGATTATTATAAACAAAAAGCCTACGATTGGGCTATCAAAAATCATGATGTAGAGGTTGTAGGTAAAAACTTGTATAATTATTATTCAATGTTAATGAATGAATAGCCTAGTATCTATAATAATTCCCTGTTATAATGGACAAGCTTCACTAAATTCTTGCCTTAAATCTATAAAGGGTTCTATAAAAAATCTGCCTATTAACTATTCTGCAGAAATTATCGTTATTAATGACGGCTCTACAGACTTAACACAAAAAATTTTACAAAAAGAAAAAAATATACGTGTTATTGTTCATAACAAAAACTTAGGTCTTTCAAGCGCCAGAAATACAGGCATTAAACATTCCAAAGGAAATTTTTTAGTCTTTTTAGACTGCGATATAGATGTAAAGGAAAATTGGCTTCCAAACATGTTAGATTTTTTTAATCAAAATAACGATATAGTGGGCGTTACGGGAAACTTAAAGCCTCTTGCCAAAAAACATCTTTCTCGTTTAGAAAAATACTTGTTTAGTAACTACAGAGGTTCAAAAAAAGCTGGAATTACTCATAATTTAAAATATAAGTGGTTTGTTTTTAGCAACACCATTATAAAAAAGGAGGTTATCGGTACTGCTGGCCCTTTTGATAAAAGCCTGAAAAAATATGGTGGGGAAGATATAGAGCTTTCTATTCGAATTAGTAAAAAATTTCCCAATGGAATGCGACAAAACAATAATGCTTTGTCTTATCATCATGTAAATAAAAGTTTCGAAGACTACCTTCAAAACGTATATGATTATGGAAAATATAATTTTATTAAAATAATAAAAAAACATCCCATCCATAAAAAAAGCCTTGAGTATCGCCTAGTTTCATCTTTTTATACACCATTTTTATTTAATAGCTTAACTCTATATATAGCTAAAATTTTTCTTAAATTTTCTAAACACCCTTTGTTGACTAAGTTCTTTTTAATGGATTCATTTATAAAAGGCATTAAAAAATCATCCTTGAAATAATTCAATTTTTGTTGTTTAAATCACACTTTATTACGTTTATTGATTATTTTTGTTTAAATTAGCTTTGACTTTATAAGAAGGGGTTTTAAATAATGAAGAAATTTTTAAGTATAATTGTTTTAATTGCTTTTGTTTTCACAAATGAACAAGGCCTCACGCCTGAAGCAACAAAGCGAATAGTAAACGAAGCACATAAATTTATGTTTCAAAAACTTTTTGAAGCAGCAGAAAAAATAAATTACAGTGAACTTGGGAATGTTCGTGAAGAATATTTATCTAACCTAACTTCAACAGCTCCTAGACAAGAATTTATTGTTAATGCAGATATATCGAGCACGCTGACATACAATGCAAACGATTTTGCAGGAAATATTTATATTTCAACAGATAATCAATCAACCTGGTCGTCCTCTTCTGATTTTTCCTTAATTGGGACTGAAGGCTATGAAAACACTTGGGGAATAACTTCCATTACATCAGGAGGTAATAATGTAGACTGGTATTTGGGAGGAATAGTAAATTCTTCAACTTTAGGATTAGATTATGGAAGTCTTGTTATTTCCCAGGCTCCAAATAATATAAATAATCAGTTCCCTCCAAACTCAAATTTTGAAGCACTTATAATTGAAGACCCTTCATCTGATGCAAACTCTAATCAAGATATTTTAAGTGTTGTAGGAACATACAACAAAGCTTTTGATTCTGAAGATATTAACAAAATTTATCTATCAATGGATATTGCTGGAGAGTGTTGTGATGCAGGTAGTTATGGCCTTTTTAGTGGAGGAACTTTTTATCTCTATGGTATAGGAATTGTTAATCCTGATAGCCCTGAAACAGCATATGCGGTTGGATATCTTGACCTTGGTTCAATAGGCAGCTTAGGAGGATTTGAGCTATCTTCAGGTCTTTTAAAACTTACTAATGCGGATTTGAGCAGTGAAGATATTAATCTAGATGGTGCTCCAGAACAAATTACTACAGATGTACAAATTAATAGATCTGGAAGCACCCTAAGCACAGGCTTTGATGCAAACTATTTATTTAATGATTCTGGGTTTGGTGTCTGGCCAAATTCTTTGCAGGGTGTTGTTTTGCTTGGAATTACAATAGCAGTTGACATTCCTGCGTTTTCTACTACACCTTCCTATTCTGCTCCAGATCAAACTAACCCTGGAGTAATCATATTTGGTTCTCAGCACCAAGAAGGTAATATAGACCCTGTTTTATCATCTCCAAATTATGATAATAATACAAACTCAATTAGCCTTGTTTATACTGATACTGATGACAACCTTCCTTGGAAGAGAAGTGTCACTCTTTATAACGATGGTAATGAGATTTCAACTTTAAGTATGATTCCATCAGCCCATACATATGATGAGGGCGTAGTTTTCTCAGCTAGCCTAGATGATCTTGAAAGCGGAGAATATTTAGCCTCTTTTGAATTTGCAGACTCTGATATCTATACAGCCTCTCTTGATTACGAATTGTCTATTTCTAATGGCTGTTCTAATCTTGGAAACTTAAATGATGACCCTCAATTAAATGTGTCAGATATCATTCTTCTTGTTAATTTAATCTTAGCAGAGCAGTATGAATTGTGCGGAGACATGAACGAAGATACTCAATTAAATGTTCAAGATATTATTTTATTGGTTAATACTATTTTAGGCAGAAGTTAATTTAACAGCTTCATCTAATTATAATAAAAAAGGGAACCAATTATAGGTTCCCTTTTTTTGTTTAAAAATTTCAACCAAGAAATTATTCAATCATCTCTTGTTCTCCGCCGCCAATAACATCTTCTATCTTTATAGCATCTGATGCAATCATCTCTTGTGCTAAACCAACGATATTTCGCCTTGCTGCCATAACATCTTTTTTAGGCATTGGTTTTTCTATAGGCTGATACATTGCCTGTTTCTTTTTTGGAAGAGTATCTATTATTTTATTTCTTTTTTCTTCGTCTATACCTTTAACAGCAAGGGCTAAACTATCAATGTCAATATCAGGATTAGTCCAAAAATCACTCGCAACCTCTTCTTCCATGTTAACCAAATCGCTAAAGGTTAAATAATATTTTTTTATTTCTGAATATAGATCTGGGTCAGTGCTCTGAACCTGGTTTAAATATTGATTGGCCTCTTCTTCGTTCATTGTATTAAGAATATCTGCCATTTTTTTTCCACCTCCCCTTGAAAACTCTTTACTTTGTGGTATTGTGGATGCTTTTTTTTCTAATTCTTTAGATATTTCGACAACCATTTCCAAAGGAATATCTCCAAGGTTTCCAAGCTCTAAAATAACATCATTTTTTTGCTGAAGTTTTAAATTTTCTATAAAGTTATTTCTTTTTTCTTCAGACACCTGGTCTATAGCAAGGGCTGCTACGCTAGGCTTTTCCTTGGATAATAAATAAAACAACGCTTCATCGTTTAAATCTTCTAAGAATTCAAAAAGTCGTACAGATTCTGGTCTGCTTTGCCTATACTTATCTTGAAGCATTAGATACGAATATTCATCTAATATTTGTTTTTTAATTACAGTTGGTATGCTGGAGCCCAGTTCATTGCTTCTTACTCTGATTTTTAAAATTTGTTCTTTAGGCAGCTCTGTAAAAAAAGAAACGAACAAAGGTTCTCCTAAAACTTGTAATAGAACCGCTGCCTTATCTAAGCCTGATAAACTTTTATATTCCATAATTTATTCCTCTGAGTTTTCTTCTGAGTTTTCTTCACCTTTTGATTCTGACAACCAGTCTTTAACAATTTGAGTTGCCCCTTCTTTTTGTCCTGCGCTCATAGCAACAGCAGACTGTCTTTGAGTTCTAATTTCTGACTGAAGGACACCTTCATCTACATATGCCTGCGTTGGTGTTACCAATGGCTGAGGAGAAGGCGCTGAAGGAGCCGTTATCGTTTGAGCCTTAGACTTGTCTTCTAAGTTTTCTTCTGATTCTGAGCTATTCTTTGGCTGGTCTTTTGGTTTTAGATAAACCACTTTTTTCCTGTTTCCCAAAATAGCAAAAACAGATAATATAATTAAAATAGTTAACAATCCCGCAATCAGCCATACAACCCATGATTGTTGTTGATACTCACAACAGTCTAAACAGCTTTTATTTGCCAAAGAATCATAATTTCGGGCATCCTGATCCATACAGCCTATAATTTCATAGCTGCAACAATCGGTACAAGGCTGGGTTGCTGCCACATCGAAATTAACTGCCGCTGAATCCATACATCCTAAAATATAAAGAGAGCTATTTTCATCATACCTACAACAGTCATCACAAGACTTGTTTGCTTTTAAAGAAAAGTTTAGTGCCTTTTCATCAGTACAGCCTATAATTGGGTCATATATGTTGTCTAGCTTTTGCCCGTATCTTGTTAAAAGACTGTCTTTAAATGTTGCATGCATTTTATACTGCTCTTCAAGATAGTTCATCCTAAAGTCTTTCATTTGGTTGTAGGCATCTTCTTTTTCTTCTCGTTCAAACTCAAGCTCTCTTAACTTTTCTTCTAACTCTATAAACTGATCATCTAATAGCTGTTGTTTTTGTTGTGCAAGCTCATACTCTTGTAGCTCTATCGTTCTTTCTTGAGCTATATTCGCATCCTGCATTTCTTGAAGTTCTAACAAGGTAGACTCTAGCTGTTTGGCAGCATTTTCAGCAGCCTTTAATCTTTCTTCTACGTCTGAACTAATCCCATTATCAGCTAGACCTTCTTTTTTCATTGAATCATCTTGAAATGCCATCGCTTCAAAAACAATACACTCCTGACAATGGTTAAGGCCACTCCACACATCAATAATATTGTGTCTCATTTGATTTTTTAATGCCATTGTATTATATGAGTTGTCAATATAAACATATACCACATAGTCAAAATCACTTGTGTGCTTTTGGTTAGATGATATTGTTTTAGGAGCTGAGGGTACTGTTGGTAGCCCCGGGATATACTCTTTACTCTTTGTTGTTTTTTGCTTTTTTTCAATTCTATATTGACTATTAATGTTAGCATCTGATTTTGTCCCAATCCATATTTTGTATAAATCTGGACTTAGTTTTAGACCATTTCTAAATCTATCATCAATTTGAATTTTCTTTTTAAGAAACAAATCAGATGGAAATAAAAAGCCAACTATTATAATTGATAAAAATGTTGTTTTAAAAAAGTTTTTTAACATAACATCGCTCCTACGCTATTTATTATCTTGTCGCAAAAATTACTTTAATTCTTCTGTTTTTTGCTTTTTGTTCTGGTGTTGCATTCGCCTTAACAATAAACTCATCATTAACATCACCGTTTCTAACTTGAACCCACTCAGCCTCTGATGGCCACTGATCTGCATAACCAACAGATATTAGCCTATTTTCTGAGACTTTTTTTTCTTCAATTAAATACGTAACCACTTCTGAGGCCCTAAATGAAGAAAGGCCCCAATTATTTTTATATTTTTCTTTAAGGTCGCCTGTAACAGGATCGTTGTCCGTATGGCCTTCAACAAGTATTCCTCTTTTATCATCAGGATTAATCATGAGCTTTGATGCTTCTTCTAACAGTATTTTTATTTCATCTTTTAAATTTACTGATCCCGATGTAAAGCAAATCTCACCATCTATTTCTAAAGCAACCCCTCTTGGGTCATGAGAAACCTTAAGGGGCTCACTTTCATCAATTTCCCTTTTTTTAGATTCCTTTAATTTTTCAGATAGGCTCGCTGCATCAACGTCTTCTTTCATTTTTTCTTTAATTTCACCTTCCATCTTTTGAGTCATCTCTTGTAAATCTTTTTTTATTTCAGCTTGAGATTTAATTGGCATTCCCTCATTTTCATTAATTTCTGTAATGCCTCCCTTTTTATCTGACTGAGCATTTTGAAACGCAGAATATTTTACTGGGTCTAGCGTTGCCATAGAAAACAACAACACAAAAAAAGCAAACAACAAAGTCATCATATCAGCAAAGGTTCCCATCCAGATAGGAAGGCCCTCGTCTGGAGGGTCAGGATAGCTACATTTACCCTTTTTAATTTCTGATTTAGATAGTTTTTTTGTTGCCATTTTTATTCATCTTCTAATTTTTTTCGCATTTTAGGAGGTAAATATGCATTCAACCTTTCTCTAATTTGCAACGGGTGTACTTTTTGAGAAATAAGAAGTATCCCTTCTGTTATTAATGCACTTTCTACCTTTTTTCCCTCGTTCTTTCCTTTAAGTTTGTCTGCAAAGGGTAAAAACAAAAAGTTTGCGAACAATGCTCCATACAATGTTGTAATAAGTGCAACAGCCATAGAATTACCCATTTGAGCTTGCGGATCAACATCAACTCCTGGTGGTGGTGGCTGTCCCATTCCTTTCAACATAAATACAAGGCCTATTAGCGTTCCAACCATGCCAAATGCAGGGGCATAAATTCCCAAAGATTTCATAACATTCATTTCTTGTAGTTCTCTTTGCTCTCTATATGCTTCCATATTTTCCATAATTGTTTCTATGTCTTCTATTTTGGTTCCTCCCAAAATAAGCTCACACCCATCTTTTACCATATGCATCCTAAAGCTCATCGATTGTGGTGCTGATCCTAAGGCTGCCTCAAAATCTTTTCTTCCCCTTCTGTTGGCCTCTGACAAATCACACAAATCGTCTACAACATCACCTAAAGAAAAATTGTCATCTTTAAAAATCATTTTTAATAGTCCAAACAACCTAATAACATCCTTCATTTTAAAGGCTATAGCTGTTGCCGCAAGAGACCCCCCGACAACTATTAATAAACTAACAACGTCAACTAACGCCATCAACGAAATTCCTGTTGCTAAAGAAGATAAAAATGCTGCCGTTCCTATTAATCCAGTACCTAAAAACAGTCCTATTAATGTTCCTAAATTCATTTATTGTTCCTCAGTTTTAGTTGAATTTTCCTTATAAAGCGGCTGCAATTGTCCAGACTTTAGGCCCTCTAAAATATCCCTCACCTGATAATATTCTGGATCAAGTTTTAGCGCAATATTCCAGCTCATAGATGCTGATTTTGTATCATTTAAATAATAATATATTGTTCCTCTTCTAGCATAAGCTATAGATAAATTGGGTTTTAATTCAATTACTTTATTAATAACATCTAGAGATTCATAATATTTTTCTTCAATTAGTAAATCTTGACTTTTTTGAAAAAGGCGCATTGCTTCATTTGTTTTTGATTGGTCTATTTGTATGTCTAACAAGATTTTTTTTGTTGAGTCTTGCAAAACCCCTAGGTTTTTTCTTAGTTGTCCGTTTTCATTGTAGTTTTTTTCTAATTCTGATTTAAACACTTTTAAAGAGTCTTTATAGCTTCTTATTACCCTTTCCTGTTGTTTTATTTTTGTAGAGTCAACAATTACTAGCGGTTGAAATTCTCCAAACTTGGATTTTTCAGGGTCTAGCAAGCTATTTTTAATTCTTTCTTGATCGCTGTTTATATCTGGAATATTCATAATAAAACCCATCATTATTGTTGGGGCGTCTTCTTCTAGCTGAGTAGATTCATTTCCCTCTGAGCCTCTTTTTCCCCATTCGGTGATTTTGTTTAAATGAGAAACACCGAAGCGCAATGAATAAATGTCTGTTATTGGAATCTGTGACCCTATGTTTATTCCTCCACCATCATATTCAAAAATTATATTCATTCTATTATTAAAATATGGTGTGTTTAAGAATAGAGACAGAAAGGGACTCATCGCTGGCCCAGAATTATCTTCATAGTTATGAGAATCGCTTCCTATCTTGCCTGTACCAAACCCATAGTTAATAGTTAGGTCATATTTATTGTATTTTTTGTTATTCGAAACAACAAAGAAAAAAGAGGCATCGTCAAAAAGTTTTTTTTCTGAACTAAAGCTTTTTAAGGTTATATCCTGAAACCCAACATCCATATATAAAGATTTATATCCATATATTCTTCTTTGAAGATGTATTGAAACCTCATACGGAGACTCTTCTAAGGGGCCCTCTACAACATCTGTAGTTGCCGGGTCGTCCAATAGAGCGTTTATTTGATCTAAAGACCTATAATCTGGCAACAAAGAATACGTGAACCCAAAGTTCCAATCTTTGATTTTAGAGTTAATAAAAGCGCTGCTACTGCTAGAAGGAACCTCAAAGTCAATAAACTCAGTACTAAACCCCAAAGAAAGCTTTCCCTCTCCCATATCAGGAAAAAAGCTTGAAGGGGTTCTATAAACTGACTGTGGTCTTGAAAAAGCAACCCTAGAATTAGAATAAACAACCGAAAAAATCAATATGCTTAAAAAAAGAACTCTATATAGTTTTCTTTTAATCATATGTCTTTTAAAAGATCTTTTGAGTACTTAGAATAATCACTGTTCGGATATTCATTTATAATTTGATTTAAAATCGTCTCAAACCTTTTAATGTCACTGTTTTGAAAAATTAACCCCTTTAGAAATAAAACCTCAGGTGTTTTTGAGCCCATTATTTGATTAATATTAAAAATTGCCTCCTGTTCATTACCTAAATTATAATAGACAAGACTGCTCCAATAAAAATAGTCATCTTTGCTCTCAAACTGACTCCCTATATCCTCTTCTTTCAAAGAAATAATGGCTTTAGCTGCATCAAAATAATTTTCATTAATAATCATATTTTTTATTGATTTATTATCACTTTTTGGAGAATCCTTTTTTTGTTTTTTGTTTTCAATTTCCACTTTTTCTGGGTCTATTAAATAGTTTATTTCCTGAGCATATAAATTGTTGCTTCTCTTGATAACCTGACTATTTGCATGGTCTTGCTTATATAAACTATACTCTCTTTGTACTACTACTTTTTTAGGGTTTGATTTTTTAATTTGAACTCCTAAACTCCAATATTTTTTATTAAAGTCATCGGTACCTGAAACCAAAAAACCTATAGCTATTATTATCAATGTTCTTGTCTTGTTATTCATATTGCTCCCAATCTAAAGAATATGAATAGCTTATAAAGTTTCCAAAGCCTTTTGGAACAAATAGCTCGAACACCCCAATTGATTCTGGGTCTACTGAGGCATCAGAAATAACACCATTGCCTAGGTCTTGAATTGACCCCTTTACAAAGCATGTCATTGGCTTTGTATCTCCTCTCCAGTTCATCCTAAATAAAAAGTTTACTTTAGCAAAGTCTGCTCTTTTTAGTCCAATGTTTTTTATTTCGCCTGATAGCATTGTATTTCCGTTCTCATCTGTTTTTTCATATATGCTTCCCAAAACAATTAAATTGGCCTTTTCTTTATTCCCTTTTCTTTCAATTTGGGTGTTTGCTGGGGAGGTTTCTGTTTCTATAATAGAGCCCTCTTTAACAAAGTTCTTTAAGGTTTTTACTGATAGAGAGTCTTTTGGAAGTATTTCTACAACATTTTCTGTTACCTTTATTATTGTGCCTCTATCTATAGTAAGGCCTCCAATCAACGTTTCAACTTTAATAATATCTTGGTCTTGATATATTATTTTTCCATATATTGTTGATCCATTTTCCAAAACAATTTCTTTATTATAAATAGCAAACGGATTTTCCCAAACCTGTGACTGAGCTTTCAGCTGATATAGTTCTTCATTTAAAAAGTCGAGCTCGGCTCTTAGTTTTTTAATTTGAAGACTTTGCTCTTCAATTAAAATACCATAATGGGATGATGTGTTAATTTCTTTTTTTAATACCTGCTCTTTTTTAGGGCTTTGTTTATTGTTTTTTATAGGCCTATCATTAGATGCTTCTTCGTTTTTTAATTTTTGAGGACTTTCTTTCTCTGTATCTATATCAGGATTATTGTCAATGTCTTCCTTTAGCCAGGCGCATGATGACATTAAAAAACTTACTATTAAAATAATGCTTAATCTTTTTTTCACTTTTTTTCCTTGCTTGTTTAGTGTTTTTATATAAAAATCTCTTCTAAGATTTCAAAGATATTAACAATTAAGAGCAATACAAAGATTTTTTTTGTTTTTTGTTGTGGCTTCTTTAAACAACAACACTATATATTGTGTTATAATCTCTTTCTTTCTTCTTATTTATTTATTTTTTAATTTATAAGCATATTATTATTGGGGGTTCATAGATGATAGTTGAGGCGCTTAAATCAAAAATTCATCGTGCATGTGTTACAGATGCAGATATTAACTATGTTGGTTCTGTTTCTATAGATAAAGATCTGATGGAGGCAGCAAATCTTATTCAGTATGAAAAGGTTCAGGTTTTAAATATTACAAATGGAAGCCGGCTAACTACATATGTAATTGAAAGCAATAAAAATTGTGGTGAAATTTGTATTAATGGGGCTGCCGCCCATCTTGTAAACCCTGGAGACTTAGTAATTATAGTTTCTTACTGCAATATAAAACACACTGAATTAAAAAACCACAAACCTAAAATTGTACATGTCAATAAAAAAAATGAGATCATTGAAGTAGCCTCTCAAGTTATTGTAAACAACAAAAACATATTTTGAAAAAATATTATATAAAAGACATTCAAGGCTTTAAAAAAGAATCTAAGCCTTTTGCAACAATAACTGCATATGATTACACCTCTTCTTCTATTTGTAGTTCTCTGGGTTTTCCTCTAATTCTTGTTGGAGATAGTGCTTCTATGGTGGTTTTTGGGTATGAAAATACAACCCCAATTACAATGGATGAAATGATGTTTGTTTTAAGGGCGGTTGTTAGGGGCAACTCCTGCTCTTTAATTGTAGCAGATATGCCTTTTTTATCATACCAGCCTTCTAAAAGAGATGCTATTAAAAATGCAGGAAGGTTTATAAAGGCTGGTGCTAATGCTGTTAAGCTAGAGGGTGGAAAAGAAGTTTTAAATAAAATTAATGCTCTTGTTGATTCTGGAATACCAGTGGTTGGGCATATTGGTTTGCAGCCCCAATCAATTAACACAATGTCTGGTTATAAAATTCAAGGAAAAACAAAAAAGAGCGCACAAAAACTAATAAATGAAGCAATTGAAATAGAAAATGCTGGTGCTTTTTCTTTGGTCCTAGAGGGCATTCCCTCTAATCTTGCAAAAATTATTTCTAAAAAAATTAAAATACCAACCATTGGGATTGGATCTGGTCCAGACTGCGATGGACAAATTCAAGTTTTTCATGATGTTCTTGGTTTATTTGATAATCTTTCTCCCAAACACGCAAAAAAATTTTTAGATGGAAACAAACACCTTGCGAAAGGATTAAAAAAATATAAAAAAAGCGTTGAAAAAAAACTCTTTCCCAGCTCTAAAAACTATATAAATCTAACCTCAAAAATATTAGAAGATATTTCTGAAAATATTTAAATCCATATCAAAGTATCGTGCCTGGTCTTCAAGCCTAGAAGGCTCTATTGGGTTTGTTCCAACCATGGGCGCTCTGCACGAAGGACACGCTTCTCTTATAAAAAAATCTATATCTTCTTGCAAATCTACTGTCGTAAGTGTTTTTATCAACCCTAAACAATTTTCTGCTGATGAAGATTTTGATTTTTATCCTCAAAAAAATAACGAGGATCTTTTGCTTTTAGATTCTATTGGAGTTGATGCCCTTTTTGTTCCAGATAAAAATTTGATTTACCCTAAAAACTTTTCAACTACCCTTAAAGAGTCTCGGTTATCAAAAACACTGGAAGGTTTATCGCGCCCTCATTTTTTTGAAGGCGTTTTAACTGTTGTTTTAAAGCTTTTTAATATTATTTCTCCAACATCTGCCTTCTTTGGAAAAAAAGACTACCAGCAGCTGTTAGTTGTAAAGAAGATGGTTGAAGACTTAAACCTGAACCTAACAGTTGTTGGGTGTGATACTGTCCGAGAAAAAGGGGGCCTAGCAATGAGCAGTAGAAACGAAGCCTTTAATAATAAAGAAATATCCTTTCTTGGATGTATATATGATTCTTTAAAAATTGCACAAAACAAAATTCGACTTGGTTCAAAAAAATCTTCAGACATAAAAAAATCTATTGATATTTATATATCAAATTTTAAAGGAATCTCCGTTGACTATATTGAGGTTTCAGACCTTTCTAGTTTGAAATCTATTGAAATAATTGATAGGAGTGTCTTAATTTCTATTGCAGTTTTTTTTAAAAAAACACGACTAATAGATAATATTGAGGTTATTATATGATACAAAAGACTATTCTGGTTATAATTAATTTAGTTTTTGGAAGCATGGTTATTCTTAGTTACGCGCATAATTGGATTAAAATAAAGAAGCTCCTAGGTCTCCAAACAAACGAACAGGTAGGAAGGGCTTTGTGGGGTGGGGTTCCAGAACCTTTGCAGCCTATTATTTTTGCTATTATGTTTATTTCTGCTGCTGGCTATTTTTTCTTTACATATAATTTTTTATTCAATGTTGACACTAATAAGGTTTTTTTAGAGACCTTTAGCTATTCTTCTTTGCATTTTTTATATCTTTTAATTTTTATTCCTTCTATGGTGTGGATGGGACTAACTGTAGACTATATTAACTCTGAAAAAAGCTTTTATGATTGGGCTGTTATTGTTCTTGTTTTGTTTACTGTTGGTGTGGCTTCTCTTCTTTTGTTTTTGTTTACTCTTGATCTAAAAACAGAAAGCGGAGGAATGTATTTAGTTTATGTTTTGGGTTCTGCTATATTTGCATTTCACACGTTATTTTTAGATGCCTTGCTTTGGACCACCTTTTTTCACAGAGGATCCTAACTTACTTCTAGCTTAATGTTTTTAAATGTTGCCTGATGAATAATTGCCCCAACCGATATAGCGTCTACTCCTAAAACTAAATATTTGTTTAGGTTTTTGTAGGTTATCCCTCCTGAAACCTCTATAAAAACCTTTTTATTTGTTTCTTTTATTAAGCTAATACACTTTTTAATTGTGCCTGGGTCCATGTTGTCTAAAAGAACCGCATCAATTTTGTGTTTTAAACATTTTTTTAATTGTTCTAGTGTGTCTACCTCAACCTGAAAAGGGAGGTTGTTTGATTTTTTTTTATAAAGAGTTTCTTCAATGTTTGTGTTTGACCCAACATGATTGTCTTTTATCATAATCCCTTTTGATAGGTTAAGCCTGTGGTTTTTCCCCCCCCCACAGAATACTGCATACTTTTCAAAAATTCTAAGTCCTGGAGTCGTTTTTCTTGTATCTAAAATTTTAATATTTTTTCTATAGGCTTTGACGACATAACGATTTGTTTCTGACGCTACTCCAGACATCCTTTGAATCAGGTTCAAAACCACCCTCTCTTTTCTTAATATTTCAAAGGAAGGACCCTCAACCGTTGCTATTTTAAAATTATCTTTAACCTTAAACCCGTCTTTAATAAAAACTGTAGTTTTAACCTTTTTTGAAAATGCAGCTTCAATGATTTTTTCTCCACAAAAGACACCCTCAAACTCTGCAATAAAGCTTACTTTCATGGTTTTTTTCTTATCAACGAATGTGTTGGTTGTAATATCGTTTTTTATGTCATCTTCATTAAAAAACTTGTTTAGTTTTTTTTTAATTTCTTTTTTAGAAATGTTGTTAATTTGTTTATAAATCATTTTTTCTTCCCCAAAAAATTAATGTTCCTGCCCAATCCTTTTTTTTGTTGACTATTTTAATTTTACAATTATTGAATTTGCTTTTAATTAGCTCTCTTTTCCAACCATCACACGTTTTTATTTTCATTGATACACCAAGTTGCTCTGGCCAAGAATGAGATTTTTTGTTTTCCTTATAATAATCAATTCCAGCAATAAAAAGACCATTGGGTTTAAGCCATTTTTTATAACATTGTTGAATAAAACTTTGAGGTTCTTTTAAATAATAAAGAACCTCCATTGAATATATTATATCAAATTTTTGTTTTGGGTTCCACCGGTTTAGGTTTGTATGAAAAAAATTTGTTTTATGGTTTTTTTTCTGAGCATTTTTGATCATTTCTTTAGCCCCATCGTAACCATATGCCTTAGTAATAAAGCTCTCTTTTAAAAGGTCTTCTGTTGCCCATCCGTTCCCACACCCAACGTCCGCCAAAAAAGCATTTTTAGCTCCTTGGAATTCTTCTTTGATAATTTTTTTAATCTGCACATAGGACTCAAAATGATTTTTTTTCATTCCTTCGTCTCTTCCTTTTTGGGCCCACCCATTAAAAACTTCTATTGCTTTTTTTTCCATAATTGTTGGTTTTTTAGACTTTCCATTTTGTTACAATACTTTCAATTCCTTGAAAAATAAATTCGATTGATATAACCATTAATATTATACCCATAATCCTTTGCATAATTCTTAGACCAGACCTTTTAAAAGTTTTTAATAAATATTTCGATGCTTTGAATATAACCAGGGTAATTAATAAAACGCACATTAGTGCCACAAATAAGTGAACTTTATGATTTATGTTTCCGCTTGTTTCAGAATATATAATCATTATTGATGCTATAGCTCCTGGTCCAGCTATTAGAGGGACTCCCAAAGGAGTATATGCAACCTCTTTTTTGTTTTCTGCCTCTTTTTCTTCAGATGGGGTGGTTTTGGTTCTAGATCTTTTTGATTCTACCATATCTAGGCTTATTTTGAATAAAATAATTCCTCCAGCTATTTTGAATGCATGCATTGTAATTCCATAAAATGAAAAAATTAAATCTCCAATTAACGAAAAACACAATAAAACAAAAAACGCAAACGTAACGGAGCTAACTATAATTTTATTTTTTTCTTTTGCTGTATATTCTTCAGTGATTGATATAAATATAGGAACTATTCCAATAGGATTTATAAGAGCAAACAACGAGGAAAAACACAGGAAAAAAAACTCAAAATCTATGTGCATTTATGTCTTTCTCCTGTTTTTTTATAAACAACTTTAAGCAAATCTTGTTGATTTAATTATATCCTTTGTTAAAAATAAATCCTGAAATATTAGTAAATCCTAAATAAAAAACAAAAACACTAAAAACACATAAAAAGTGACTTGGGTTTTTATAATTTAAATTTAACCTTTTTCCACAACAAACAGTTCTCACGCCTTTTTTGCTTTTATATAATTCTCCAATATCTTTAAACTCAATTTTATGGCTTCCAACAATGGGGTTTATTCCTGTTTTATTTAAATGATCTCTAACCTCTAAAATCTCCTGTTTATATTCTTTATTAAGACCTATGTCATAAATTTTAATTGGTGTTTTTTTTTCAAAAACAGAAAGGCTTTTCTTTAGTTTTTTAAGGTTATTAATGTTTGCAACAATATCATATGAAAAGTTTTTTTTTGCTTTTGCTGCTTCTTGTGTTATTATAATCATTTTTTTCTTTTTCCAAACAGCGCTGTTCCTATTCTTATGTGGGTTGCCCCTGCTTTTATTGCATCAATATAATCGTTAGTCATTCCCATAGAAAGTTTTGTGCATGTTTTTATTTTTTTCTCTACTTTAGATTGAATTTCTTTTGCGCTTTTAAAATAATTTAAGTATTTTTTTTTATTATCTGTTAGTGGAGGAATAATCATAATACCTTCAATGTCTATATTTTTATATAACTTAATAATGTTTGCTGCTATTTCTATTTCTTTTGTTAAAAACCCATATCTGTTTTTTAAGTTTCCAATATTAACCTGTAAAAAAACTTTTTGAACCTTGTTTTCTTCTTTTGCTATTTTATTAATTTTCTTTGCAAGAGAAAGAGAGTCTACTGTTTGTATATAATCAAATATTCTTACCGCTTTTCTAACTTTGTTTTTCTGAAGATGTCCAATTAAGTGTACCTTCATTTTTGAAGGCCTTATATAATCTTTTAATTTTTGTTCTGTCTCTTGAACTTTGTTTTCGCCTATATCATAAACCCCTTTTTCTATTGAGCTTTCAACTGCTGATTTTGGATGCGTTTTTGTAACCGCAATAAGTGTTGGTTTATGTGCTTTTTGTACTTTTTTAATCTTATCTTTAATTTCAAAAAGTACTTTAGAATTAATTGTTGTTATTTTTTATTCCTCAGAGGACAGCTTTTCTTTTGGGCTTTAAGATCGCTCTTCCTTCCCTTCAGAGATATCATTGTCTTCTTCCTCTTCTTTTAAAACTTTCGTAATTGAAGAAATAAACGCGCCTTCATCTAGCCTAAGAAGCTTAACGCCTTGAGTGTTTCTTCCTATTACTTTAATATTTTCAACGGGCTGTCTAATCATTATTCCTTTATTTGTAATAATCATAATGTCGTCTTCATCTACAACCTCCATAATAGAAACTAATTTTCCAACTTTTGGGGTAGATTTTATAGTATAAACGCCTTTTCCTCCTCTATTTTGAGTTCTATAGGCGTCAACATCACTTCTTTTTCCATAACCCTTGTCGGTTGCAGCTAAAATGGACCCCTCTCTTTTTACAACAAGCATACCAACAACATAATCATCTTTAAAGCTCATTGTAATTCCTTTAACACCCATAGTTTTTCTTCCTGTTGATCTTATTGTTTCTTCGGCAAACCTTATTGCCTTTCCTCCGCTAGTTGCCATTACAATGTCTTGGTCTCCGCTGCTAACCCTCGCCTGAATCAGCTCATCTCCTTCCCTCACTTCAATTGCATAGATTCCACCTTTTCTTGGCTTACTATAAAGTTTTAAAGAGGATCTCTTAATTATTCCTTTTTTTGTTGCCATTACAATGTGGTCTGTTTCATTAAACTCTTTAATAGAAACAAAAGCCTCTACTTTTTCTCCTTGCTCACAATTAATAAGGTTTATAATAGCTCTTCCTTGAGAGGTTCTTGCTCCTGGCGGAATTTGATGTACTTTTAGCCAATGACATTTTCCTTTATTTGTAAAAAAGAGCATCGTATTGTGAGTTGAGGCAATTAAGAGGTGCTCTACGTAGTCGTCTTGTTTTGTTTTTGCACCCTTCATTCCTTTTCCACCTCTTCTTTGGGCTCTCCATGTTGTTGTTGGAAGACGTTTTATATATCCATTATGAGTAATGGTAACAACCATATCTTCATCTGCAATCATGTCTTCCACACTTAAGTCTCCGCTAAAAGGTATTATTTCTGTTTTTCTCTCATCACTATATTTATCTAAAGTGGACTCTAGTTCTTCTTTAATGATTTTGTCTTGTATTTCCTTGTTAATTAATATTTCATTTAGGTTTTTAATTAATTCTTGAAGCTGGTTATACTCTTCCACAACCTTATCTATTTCTAGCGATGTAAGTTTTTGTAGCCTCATATCTAAAATAGCTTTAGTCTGTTTTTCAGAAAAAGAAAATGTTTCTATTAGGGATTTCTTCGCTGTTTCTGGATCTTTAGACCCTCTAATTATAGAAATTACTTTATCAATATTTTCTAAAGCTTTTTTAAGGCCCTCTAAAATGTGTGATCTTGCCTCTGCTTCTTGAAGCTCAAACTTTGTTCTTTTGATAATAATTTCTCTTCTAAAATTTAAGAAATGGTTTAGCATTTCTTTAAGACCCATAACCTTAGGAATTCCGTCAACTAAAGCTAATAGAATAACCCCAAAAGTGTCTTGTAGTTGGGTGTATTTGTAGAGATTGTTTAAAATAACCTCACCAATAGCATCTCTTTTACACTCAACAACTATTCTAATACCGTCTTTGTCAGACTCATCCCTTAAATCTGAAATTCCTTCTAGTTTTTTATCTCGTACAAGGTCTGCAATTTTTTCTACTAAATTAGATTTATTAACTTGGTATGGGACTTCTGATATTATAATTCTTTCTTTTCCGCTGTCAAGCTCCTCAACAGAAGCCTTTCCTCTCATAACCACTCTTCCGCGACCAGTAGAATATGCTGATTTAATTCCATCTATACCCATTATGTATCCACCTGTTGGGAAATCAGGCCCTTGAATATGTTCTTCTATAATTTCCTCTACTAATATTTCGGGGTTTTCCAATAAAGCTTTTAACCCTGCAACTAACTCACATAAATTGTGGGGAGGTATTTTAGTTGCCATTCCAACGGCAATTCCCTCTGACCCATTCATTAAAAGGTTTGGAATAATTGTTGGCAAAACAGTTGGTTCTTCTAAAGAATCATCAAAGTTTGGAGTAAACCCGACCGTTTCTTTATCTATGTCTTGGAGCATTTCTGCCGCAATTTTTCCCATTCTAGCTTCTGTGTATCTCATTGCTGCAGCATTATCTCCATCAATAGACCCGAAGTTTCCTTGCCCATCAATCAAAGGATATCTTAAAGACCATGGTTGTGCCATTCTAACTAAAGAATCATAAACAGAAGAGTCTCCATGTGGATGATATTTACCCATAACCTCTCCAACAATTCTCGCGGACTTTTTATAACTTCTGTTCCATGTTGCTCCTAAATCAGAAGCCCCATACAAAACCCTTCTATGAACAGGCTTGAGTCCGTCTCGAACATCTGGTAGTGCTCGACTAACAATAACAGACATAGAATAATTAAGGTATGACTCTGACATTTCTTTAACAATGTCTCTAGACTGAATATTTCCTGGTTGATATTTTTTTTCTTGATCCATTATATATCTAAGTTTGCTACAAATTTAGCTTGGGTTACAATAAACTCTCTTCTTGGCTCAACCTCTTCCCCCATTAGTTTTGTAAATATCTCGTTTGCCTGTTCAGCGTCCTCCATTGTAACTTGTAAAAGGGTTCTTTTTTCTGGGTCCATTGTTGTTTCCCAAAGTTGCTCAGCATTCATCTCACCAAGACCTTTATATCTAGCTAGATTTATTTTTACATCACTTTCTGATTTTAATTTATTTAAAACCATATCTCTTTGCTCATCTGTATAGGCGTATTCTAATTTTTTACCTTTTGTTATTTTATATAATGGGGGTTGGGCAATATAAATGTGCCCCCCCGTTATTAACTCTGGCATCTTTCTAAATAAAAAAGTTAAAAGAAGGGTTCTTATATGGCTACCATCTACATCCGCGTCTGTCATTAAAACTATTTTATGATATCTAAGTTTATTAATATCAAAATCTCCAACGGAGGTTTCTTCAGAATCAACATCTCCCCCAAAACCTGCGCCAAGCGCCGTTATTATTGTTTGGATTTCATTATTAGACAATAGCTTGTCAATTCGTGCTTTTTCTGCATTAATAACTTTGCCCCTAAGAGGTAGTATTGCTTGAAATTTTCTATCCCTTCCTTGTTTGGCCGTTCCTCCAGCAGAGTCCCCCTCAACAAAATATATTTCACTTAGCGCTGGGTCTTTTTCTGAGCAGTCTGCAAGCTTTCCTGGTAAAGCTGAAATATCTAAAACGCTTTTTCTCCTAATAAGTTCTCTTGCTTTTTTTGCGGCTTCTCTTGCTCGTGCTGCATTTTCTGCTTTTTGAATAATTGTTTTTCCAATTTCTGGGTTTTGTTCTAAATGTTCGGAGATTCCCTCCATTATAATGGAGTCACAAATTCCTTTAATTTCTCCATTTCCTAGTTTCGTTTTTGTTTGTCCTTCAAACTGAGGCTCTGGAACCTTGATAGAAAGAACTGCTGTTAGCCCTTCTCTAACATCTTCGCCTCCAAAAGAAACGTCTTTGTTTTTAACAAGATTGTTTTTTGTAGCATACCTATTTAAAGATCTGGTTAGCGCTGCCTTAAACCCTGCTAAATGAGTTCCCCCCTCAATCGTATTTATGTTATTAACAAAAGTTAAAACCTTTTCTGTATAAGATGTGTTGTATTGCAGAGAAACCTCCACAGGGACACCTTCTTTTTCTCCCTTAATATGGATGGGTTTTTCAAATAAAGAATTTTGGTTTTTGTCTAGGTGTTGAACAAACTCTTTCAACCCCCCTTCATAAAAGTGGGATGTGCTTTGGGTTGTTTTTTCATCTTCAAAGACTATTTTTATCCCGCTGTTTAGGTATGCTAACTCTCTAAGCCTTTTATTAATCACCTCTTGATCAAATGTTTGTCCTACAAAAATATTTAAGTCTGGCCAAAATTGAATTGTGGTCCCAGTTTTGTCTGTTTTTCCTTTTTCTTCTACCTTAGTTTGCGCGACTCCTATCTTATATTTTTGTTGATAGGTTTTGTTTTGTCTATATACTGTTGCTTTACATTTTTCTGACAAAGCATTAACAACTGAAACTCCCACCCCATGAAGTCCCCCAGAAACCTTGTATGTGTCTTTATCAAACTTTCCTCCTGCGTGCAAAACTGTCATAACAAGCTCTAATCCTGACTTTCCTTCTTCTTTATGAATGTCCACAGGAATCCCTCTTCCGTTGTCAGAAATTTTAACAGAACCATCTTCCATGGTTTTTACTCTTATTTCTGTGCAGTGACCCGCCATTGCTTCATCAATTGAGTTGTCAACAACCTCCCAAACAAGATGATGAATTCCCTTTTTTCCAACATCCCCTATATACATTGCGGGGCGTTTTCTAACTGCTTCAAGACCCTTTAAAACTGTTATGTTTTCAGCCTTATAGTTTGTTGTTTTTTGATTCATAAAATTATAATTTTTTTGATGTTGTAATTTGGTAATTTTTCTGCAATTTTTTTCATTATTTCTTTTTTTAAAAACAATGTTTCTTGTCTCCATGAAGGGTTTTTCGTTTTTATAGTTATAGTCTGTTTTTTTATATCAATGTTTTTTACTCCTTTGAGAATATTTTTTGGAATCACTTTTTCTGTTTCAGACAAGATGGTGCTTTTTTTAATATTTTTGTTTTCTTTTATAAAAACATCTAATTCTTTTTTGAAGTCTTTAATCATCAATATAAATGTTTTTGTGTGATCTTGGTATTTTTTGCGTGTGGGTTATAATGGTTTGCTCGCTTTTTTTAAAAATATTTAAAATTCTTTGTGTGTTTTTTTCATCTGTTTTTGAAAAAATATCATCAAGAAGGATAATAGGCTCTTCTTTTATTTCTCTTTTAACAATATCTGCCTCTGCTTTTTTTAAAACTGCAAAAAACACAGATTTTTCTCCTTGAGATGCTTGTTTTTTTATCTTTTCATTATTAAAAAAATATTCTATCGTGTCTCTGTGCGGTCCGAACGTGGTGTGTCCTGCTTTTTTGTCTTTCTCTAATGTTAAATAAAATTTTTCTGCAATTTTTTCTGAAACTTTTTCATGCCCTTTTATTTCTATTTTTGCTGTTTTTTTTATTTCATTTTTTATGATTGTTTTTTTTAACATTTTGTTGATAGCTTTTATATATTTTCTTCTTTTTTCCCAAAGGTTTAAAGAAAAATCAACCATTAGTGGGTCCCAAACAGAAAATTTTTGTCTTTGTTTTATAGCTTTGTTCCTCTGTTTTAGGGTTTTGTTGTACTTTTTTAAGGTGTCCATATATTCTAAGTCTATCAAACATATGTTTTTGTTTAAGTTTTTTTGTCTTTTGTTGTTGTGGTCTCCGTGATAAACTATTTCGTCCGGTGTGTTTATTATGATTGGTAGAGCTCTTATATGAGAGGTTAGTTTTTTAACTGTTTTTTCATTTTTTATGATTGTTTTTTTATCTTTTGTTCCTTTTATTTCTATTTTGTTTTTCCCGTTGGTGGTTCCTGTTATTTTATATGTTTTTTCATTGTCTTTTATAAATTCATTTGCGTGTGCTGTTTTAAAGCTTTTTCCTAAAGAAAGAAGGTGTATTGCTTCAAGAATTGTGGTTTTTCCTGAACCGTTTCCTCCAAAAATGGTGTTTATTCCCTTTTGAAATTTTATTTTTTTATATGAAAAAGGCCTAATGTTTCCAAGGCTTGCTTCTTTTAAAAACATTCAGCTTATCCTAATCGGCATTAAAAGAGATATTTTTTGATGCTGGTTTTGTTCTTCTGGAAGAATTAAAACGGCACTGTGATTATTTTTAAATATTATTTTGGTTTTTTGTGTCTCTGTTTTTTCTAACATTTCTTTTAAGTATTCAGCATTGAATGCGACCACACTCTCTTCTCCTATATAATTACACTCTACTTTTTCTGCTGCAGAAGTAGATGCTTCAACATCTTCTGCTTTTATTTCTATTTTGTTTTCTGAAAACAAAAAATTTGTTTGTTTTGTTTTTTTGTTAGAAAAAACAGAAACCCTTTTAAGAGAGTCTATTAATTTTTTTGTTGAAACCAAAACCTCTTTATCGTTGTTTTTTGGAATCACCTTTTCATAGTCTGGGTAGGCATCTTTAATTAACCTTGTTGATATTTTTATTCCTTTTAAAAAAACTTGTGCATGGTTTTCACCTAATATAAGGTCTATTTGTTCGTTGCTGTTTAAAAAAGGGTTAAGTATTTTAAAAAACTTTGTTGGTATTATTATTTTTTTTGCTGTCTGGTTGTTTTGTTTTGTGGTTATTTTTTGAAAGCCTGTGTCCGTCTGTTGCAACAAACTCAGTTTTAGTTTCATCTGTAGACAAGCATATTCCTTGCAATGAAGGCTTTAGATCTTCTGTGCTTGTTGAATTTATAGTATAATTAATAAAGCTTTCTAAGTCTTCTGTTGAAAAGTTTGTTTTTTCTTCTGCTTCTATTTCTACTGCATCAGGAAAATTTTCTGGTGAGAGTCCTACTATCTTATATCTACCAAAGTCTGTTTTTATTTCTATTTTTTCATTATCACTTATAGAAAAAGAAAGGGTTTCGTTTTTTAAGGCGGAGGTTATGCTGAAAATCTTTGATATAGGTATTGCAATGTTTATAGGTTCAATAATTTCTGCGCTTAAAACATACTCTAAAGAAACCTCAAGGTTTGTAGATCGCAGAGATAGTTTTTCTCCATCAGAAGAAAAAAGAACAGAAGAAAGCACTGGTAAGGTTGTCCTTGTTGGAACAACTCTGTTTAAATTTTTTAAAGCTTCGTTTAAAACATTATTTTTAATTGAAAATTTCATAAATCCCCCCGTAAGATTATATTAATATATATATATTATTATAATAATATTATTTTTATTATAGTTTGTTAGCAATGTTAAACCTCTAATTAAAAAAAACATAAAAACCAAAAAAAAAAACACTAATAACTACATAAGCTTAAAGGTTTTCTTTATGTTTATATCTTTGTTAAAAACCAAAAAAAAAAACACACTAATATTTTTTTATGTAAACAGTGTGTTTGTTTTTTTTGTACCAAGAGTCAAACACCTCTAAATATTTCTTCTCTAAAGCTAATGATTCTATAAAACCCCAATGTTCATAAAGGTCTGGTACAGAAGGGTAATATACTGAGTCTATCCTAGCTATTGCAAAATAATTAGAGCTGGTTTTTAAAACATCAGAATAAAAGTTTTCAACATTTTTATTAATATCAAAAACAGCACCTAAGCTTTTATCTAAAGAAGAAGCGGGAACGCCTTTAAAAAACCCAGAAACAACAGGGCTATCAACAGAACTTATAAGAGAGTCAAAATAAGAGTCTTTGTTTTTAGTTGAAGAGATGGTTTTTCTAATGTCGTTTACAAAGCCGAAGGATTCTTTTTCTGCAAGATCTTTATCAACAGTGAAAAGGATGTGGCTAACATCTATTTTTTCTCCTAGTCGTGAGTTTAATCGTATGATATGAACGCCCAAAGAGGACAAAACAGGCCTAGAAATATCCCCCTCCTTTAAGGAAAAAGCTGCCTCTTCAAACTCCTGTATAAAAGTTCCTCTCCTAAAAGATCCAAGGTCTCCACCAGAATAAAGACTATAAAACCCATCAAAAGGAGACCCTTTTTTTATCTCAGCAAAAACACTATCAGCCGTTGCAAAACTTTTTTCTAAAGAAGGAGTTTTTAAAATTGAAGGTAAAGCATAAATAGAGTAATTATAGCGAAAAGGAGTTAAAGGCAAAGAGTCCTTATAAGACAAATAAAAAGAAGAAACGTCGTTATAAGAAACAGAAACACCAGAATAAAGTTTTTGTTTAAAGCTTTCAGCCAACAAAAGAGATCGTGCCTCTTTTAACAAAACATCTTTTATTTCTGTTTTTGAAGAACCAAAATAATCTTCAACAGCAGAAACAGAACCAAGGTTTTTTTTAAAAAAATCAAACCTCTCGTCAACAATCATATCCGCTCTTGAAAAATCAACCAAAAGAGAAGTGTCTTTTTCCGCAAAATAAACCAAAACCTCTTGTTCTATAAGGTGGTTTAAAACTGAAGACTCTAAACCAACAACAGAAGAAGACGGGGATCTTTGTAAAAACATATTTACCTGTTCTTGAACAGAGCTTTTTAAAATTATTTTATTACCAACAACGGCAGCAACAGCGTCGCTAGAAGAAAAAGCTAAAGAAAACATAAAAAAACTAATAAATAGAATCATTTTTAACGATGTTTAAATCCTTATAAAAAGAAAGTACTTTTTTATTTTTTACAAGCTCCTGTTTTTCTTTATAAAGCAAAGAAGAAATCCTGTTATAAACCTTATTAAAAGGAAAAACCTCTTCAGGATAAACAGAAACAACCTTATAAAAAGAAAAAGAGTTATCAAAGTTTTCAACAATTGGGCCAACATCCCCTTCTTTTAAGTTTTTATCAAAATAGTAATATAAAGAGCCTTCTAAATAAGACCTTTCAACAGGACCAACAAAACCACCCTCTTTTTTATTAAACATAAAAGAATAATTATAAACAAGAGAATCAAAAGGCTCTCCATCTATATATAATCCCAACAAACTGTCGGCAGTTGCCCTGGAAAAACAACGAACCTCTTTAAGATAAAGACTTTTAGGTTTTTTATATTTTGTGTCCATATTTTTTAAATAATAAGAATAAACAGAAGAAGAGTCAGGAGCAGAAACATCATTTACAAGGTTTTTAAAATAAAGACTATACAATAAGTCTTTTTTATAAGAATTAAAAACTTTTAAAAAACCGTCTCGCCTGTTTAAACCCCTAGAAACACCCCTATTATAAGCCTCCTCCTGAAGCAAAACGGTCTTAAAAACAGGAATAAAAGAAGATGAGTCTTTTATTGTGGGCCGACTAGAAGGAGGAATTGAAGAAATTTTTTCCGAAAACCAATCAAAGCCAAAAGACTGATCTCCAAAAACACAAACAACACCATCTGGAAGGGTTTTTAAAAAAGAAACGATGTCATTTTTATTAAAAAGAGAAGAATTCTTTGTGAAAGAAGAAAAAATTAAAGAGTCATTAAAAACCAAAGGCCTTGAAGAAAAAATTAAAGAGTCATGTCTTTGTGAAAGGGTTTTTAAAAAGGAAACATCTTTTGATGTAGATCTCAATAAAAGAGCATCATAAAATTCTTGATCTGAAAAACTAGAATAAAAAGAAGGCCGGACACTATCAATGTATGCTATGTGGTAGCCAAAAGAGGTTTCAATAGGGCCAACAAAACTTTGAGGGCTCGCATCATAAACAGGCCCCTCAAAAGAAGGAACTGTTGCCCCCCAAGAAATCCAGCCAAGCTCTCCAAAATTTCTTTTTGCAGACCCATCGTCAGAAAACTGAACAACAGCATCTTTAAAAAACTTAAAATCAAGAGTGTCTATTATTTTTTGAGAAAGGTTTAAAGCTTCTTCTTTGGTCCTTTCAACAGGAACCCTCAAAGAAGATTCGCTGTGTCCTAACAAAATATGGTAAACAAACCGTTCTTCTTTTAAGTGTTTTTTTCCATTTTCAAAACGAACAGAGTCCAAGGCCATTTTTGAAATCTCTGTTTGATAATAATAATTAATTAAAAGCTCTCTTTTTTTCTTGTGAGCTTTTTGATAAAAAGAAGGGTTAAAAACTAGGCCGGTTTTTTTAGACATTAAAAAAGCAGCCTCTCTTATAATAAAATCATCAACTAAAGACCTCTTTTTTTCTTTAGAGGCAAGGCCCCACTCTTTGGAGCCAAAAAAAGAAGATAGGCTGGGCTCAAAATAAAGACTGTCATTAATAGAAAAAACCCACTCCCCCTTAAAAGAAAGCCCCAAACAAAAAAACAAAACATAAATAGCCCTAAATCTCATAACGTAATCTATTATATATTTCATTAAAAATAATAAAAAAATCACTATCGTCTTTAACATTAAAAGAAAAAGAAACCCCTCCCCTTAAAAAAGAAAACCCGGACAGTGTTTTTAAAAACTTGTAATAAAAAACTAAAGAATTGTTTTTTAAAGAAGGGTCTAAAAAAACAGAAACTAAGTTTTTAGAAAAGACAACTTTTTTAAAACCCAAAACAGAGCAAATTAAAGATATTTTTTTTAAAGATATTAGATTATTAAAAAGGAGGGGCCCTCGTCCAAACATATCTAAACATTTTTTTTCAAAAGCAAAAAGGCTTTTAAACGAGGATATCATAGAGAGTTCTTTATAAATCCAAACGCGAGCTCTATCACTAGGAATAAAAAAAGAAGGAATAGAGGCGGGAATGTTTGTAATTAAAACAGAGGTTTCTTTTGGCTCTTTTTTTAAACAAGAAGAAAGAGATTTTTCTAAAACCTTGCTGTAAAGCTCTACGCTAAGAAAGTCTTTGGAGCCGCTTTGTTTATACCCAAAAAGAGCTCCCCCTCCTCGAGAAGACAGGTCTTCCATTGCAACAGAATAGCACGACCCCAAATCGCTGTTTTTTTCAATTGTTTTGAGCCTTTTAGCTGAAGACGAAGAAAGGGTCTTGTTTTTTGGAACCAAAAGATATGCAAAAGAAGAACGAGAAGATCGGCCTACCCTGCCGCGCATTTGATATAACTGAGAAACTCCCAGCAAGTGTGAGTTATTTATAATAATAGTGTTAATATTTGGAATGTCAATCCCGTTTTCAACAATACTAGAAACAACCAAAACATCTAGTTTTTTTGAAATAAAAAGATCCATTTTTTTTTTCAATAGCAACCCCCTTTTCTTGTCCGTGTAAAAAATCAACCGAAACAAAAGGGCAGACCTCTTGTATTAAAGAAACAAGGCTTCTGATATTTTGAACCTTGTTGTGCACAAAAAAAACTTGTCCACCCCTAGAAACTTCCTTTAAAATAGCTTGTTGGATGGTTTTTTTTTGAAAAAAACTCAACATACGTTTGGGTAGGTTTTTTAAAAACAGGAGGAGAAGAAAGAATAGACATTTTTTTAAAATTAGAAAGAGCTAGCTTTAAGGTTCTCGGTATAGGTGTCGCTGACATATATAAAAGATTAGCTTTTGGGTTTGTCTGTTTTATAGATTCCTTTTGTTTTGCCCCAAACTTGTGTTCGTCATCAACGATAACCAGGGAGGCCGCACAAAGACTTTTTAATGAAGACATAATAGAGTGGGTTCCCACCAAAATATTAATTTTTTTATTTCTAAAGCGTAAAAAAGTAGAATCTCTTTCAGATTTTTTTACAAAACGAGAAACAAAACCAACTGAAATGTTGAAATCGGAGAAGCGCTTTAAAAAAGACCCATACAGCTGTTTTGAAAGAACGGTTGTGGGGGCCAAAACAAGAACCCCAAAACCATTAATGCTAGAAACAAAAGCAGCTCGCATTGCAAGCTCTGTTTTCCCAAAACCAACATCTCCACATAGCAGCCTATCCATAGGAGCCGAAGACAACAAGTCTTCTTTTATTTCTTTCCAGCAAGAAGCCTGATCTTTTGTGTCTTTAAAAGGAAAACCCTCTAAAAAGGAAGACTCTATATAAGAATCTAAAAAATACTGATCAGAAACAATGTTTTTTCTTTTAAGGTATGAAGAAACAAGGGAATCAACAAAAACTTCTGACGCCCTCTCAGCTCTCGAAACCTTGTTTTTCCAGAGGCGTTTTTTATTAACAAAATCTAAAGCAACAGCGGTTTCTCTTTTTTTAAAAAAAGAAAGTTTATTAAAAAAAGAAGGAGAAACCAAAATACTAGAATCGGAATATTTTAGACATAAAAACTCTTTATGCCCATCTTTTTTTAGTCCAACAAATTTTCCAACACCAAAATCTTCATGAATTAAAAAGTCTCCCCTTTTAATTTTAGAAAAATCAATATAAGGGTCTAAGAGCAAAGGACGATTTTTTTTGGTTTCTAACCAAGAAGGGATAAAAATCTTATTTTTAAATCTAAAACCAACAGACGAAGGGCCATCAAAAAAAGAAACATTCCCCTTTTGTTTTAAGCAGTCCTCAATGTCTAAAATCTCTATATTGGTGGCCACCTCTTTTTTTGGGTGGCTATTAAAAAAAGAAATACCATCTTTTTTTATATAAACAAAAGAAAAGTCAATAATATCCTTTACAGAACAAAGCCCATCTGAAGAAACCTCATTATAGACAAAATATTTTTCTAGCCTTTTAAAACTCAGGTTGTTTTTAGGGTTTAATTTATATATAGAGGCAAAGTCTTTGTCAAAAGACACCCTAATTGCAAAAAAAGAGTCTTTTGGAAAAAAATCAATTACAAGACCCCTAACGCAAAAGCTTCCAGGAGAGTCAACAAAATCAACCCTATTAAAACCAAAAGAAACAAGGCGTTCTATTAGGTCGTTGTAATTAGTGTCCTTTGAAACACAAAAAAAGTCTGTGTCTTGTGGTAAAGAAAACAGCGGGCGATCGGCTAAAGCCATTGGAAAAAAGACGCTTTTTTTGTTTTTAAAAAAAGATGCTAAAGAACTTAAAAACAAAGACTTGTGAAAAGAATTATAGCTAGAAAAACCTTTTGGCGAAAGGAGAGGTTCTAAAAAATCTTCTTTAAAAAAAACGCTAGAATCCTGAAAAGAAAAAAGAACCTCATCAAGGTCTTTCAACAAAAAATCATCATATAAAAAAAGAACCGTCCCCTTAATTTTATCAGCAAAAAGAGGCAAAACAAAAGGAGAGAGACCCTTTCCAAAAAAAGGGGTTTCTTTATTTATTAGGCCTAAAAAAGAAAGGTGTTTTTTAAAAGAAGGGCGTTTCACGTGAAACAGGTTAAGTTTTTAGCATTTCGCCAACATAAACACAAAGGTTAGATATATCCGACCGAGAAACACCAAAAATTCTTTGTGCCTGACCAATTGTTTCAGGAAGCACAACAGCCAGCTTCTCTCTTGATTCGCTACTAAGGGTTTTAATTTTTTTGTAGTCTATGTTTTTTGGTATTTTGGCACTCTCGAGAGATTCAACTTTTTTGGCACGCTGCTTTTCTATTTTAATATATCCTGAATACTTTATGTCTGTTTCTACTCCAAAAAGCGCATGTTTTTCAATAGGCTTTTTGGCAGGCAAAAAGTTTGAAAGAGACGAGCCGGGTCTTTTTATATAGTCTTTGAGGGTTCCAGAGAAAGCCTTGGTACTTATTTTAGAAGAAGTTGAGGACATATATTTTTTATATATGTTTCTGTAATTAATGTAGAGATCATAGTCTTTTTTAGTTATAAGAGTTTTTTTAAACGCCAGGGGCATTATTCTATCGTAAACATTGTCAGGCCTAAGGGACAGCCTAAACTCAGACTGAGAGGTAAACATTCTATAGGGCTCATTAATTATTTTTGTAACAAGGTCGTCTATTAAAACGCCAATATATCCATCAGTCCTTTTCATTATAAAGGGGCGTTTTTTTAAAACAAAAAGAGCGGAGTTAATACCGGCAATCAAGCCTTGTGCCGCAGCCTCTTCATAGCCAGATGTTCCGTTAATTTGTCCAGCAAAGAAGAGCCCATCAATGTTTTTGCTTTCAAGGGTGTTTTTAAGCTGGTATGTTGGAATAAAGTCGTACTCTATGGCATAGCCTGGGCGAACGAGAGAGACGTTTTTAAATGCAGGAATTTTTTGTAAAGCCTCAACCTGTATATCTTTTGGCATGCTTGTAGAAAACCCGCTTAGATAAACCTGGTTGGATCCCTTCCATTCTGTTTCCAGAAAAAGTAGATGAGATTTTCTATCTTTGAAGCGAACAACCTTATCTTCAACACTAGGGCAATATCGAGGACCAACAGCGTCTATTTTTCCTGAGTACATTGGAGAGCTTTCTAGATTGTTAAGCAGTTTTTTGTGAACCTGTTCGTTGGTTTTAACAAAAAAAGAGCTAGAGTTTGATGTTTTTAAAAGACTTGATCTAAACAAAGAAAAAGGAACACACTCTTTATCAGGGAGAGACTTAAAACACAGGTCCCAATTAATTGAGCTCTTTAATAGCCGAGGAGGTGTTCCTGTTTTTAGTCGAGACGTTTTAAATTCGTGGTTTTTAAGGCATTCGGTTAGTCCAACAGAAGAGGATTCTCCCAGCCTTCCTGCACTAAAACTTTTGTTTCCAATGTGGATACGCCCGTTTAAAAATGTTCCTGAGGTAATTATTAAAGAAGAACAAGGAATGTTTTCTCCAGAAGAAAGCTGGAAAGAAGACACAGCTCCAGACCGTGTTTTAAAAGAAACAACCTCTCCTTCTAGCATAGAAATATTTTTATTTTTATTTATTAGGGACTGAACAAAACGAGGGTACTTTTTTTTGTCCGTTTGAATTCTTAGAGATTGAACAGCAGGGCCTTTAGATAGATTTAAGGTTTTGAATTGAACGGCCGAATAATCTGCTGCAATAGGCATCACCCCCCCAAAGGCATCAATTTCTTTAACTAAGTGGCTTTTGGCGAGACCTCCTATTGCAGGATTACACGACATTCTTGCGATAGCAGAAAGATCCATAGAAACAATCGTGCAAGACAACCCCATTCGAGAAACCGCAAAGGCAGCCTCAACACCAGCATGCCCTCCTCCAGCAATAAAAACATGCCCCTTCATTTTCCAACACAAAAGTTTTTAAAAATATTGTTTAAAACAGCATCATTAAAAGCCTCTCCCAAAATTTCATCTAAAGGCTCTAAAGCAAAACGGATAGAAGATGCAATTACGACAACATCCAAAGATTCAAAGTCTTTTATTATAGGGGCTAAAGAAGCTAAAAACCTTTTTAAAAGAATGCTTTGCCTTTCTGTTGTAATAAAACGAGACTCTCCTAAAAAAGTAGATTTTATGCATGTTGATATCTTTGTTAGTAGTTTATCTATATTTTTGTTTTTTAATGAAGAAACAGAAAATTTTTGAGATCTTTTTTTAAGGTCCGCCTTTGAAATTACCTCTATGCACGGCCTGTTTAAAGCCCCCAGGCTTTTAATAAATTTTTTAGGGTTTTTTTCATCTAGAACAACAAGAAGATCACTTTGATGAATTTCATCCAACGTTTTAGAAATTCCAAGCCTGTCCAGAGAATCTTTTCCTTTCCAAAATCCTGCCGTATCAACCAATAAAACAGGAAGGCTGTCTATTTCTAAAAAAGCTTCTACAGAGTCCCGAGTTGTTCCTTTTTCTGGATAAACAATTGATTTGTTAAAGCCAAGAATTGAATTAAACAAAGAGGATTTCCCTGCGTTGGGGGGCCCCACAATAGAGACCCTAAACCCAGAATTAAGCTTTTTGTCTATTACAGATGTGCTGAACAAAAGAGAAACCCTCTTTTCAATATCAATAAGCCTGTTTTTTATGTCTGTTTTTTTTAAATGAGTGATTTCGTCTTCAGAAAAATCAAGTTCGTGCTCCAATACGGTTAGCAAGCTTAAAAGATTTTCTTTGAGATTAGCAAGGCTATCTTTGACCTTGCCTTCTAGGCCAAGAAGTCCTTTTTTAACTCCAAAAGGAGAAGTAGCCTTTATAATTGAGTTGGTTGCCTCTGCTTCAACTAAGCTCATTTTTCTATTTAAAAAAGCCCTTTTAGAGAACTCTCCCTTTTCTGCCTCTCTGCAGCCGTAGAAAATAAGAGTGTTAATAATTTGTTTATAAATAACTTCTCCCCCATGACAAGAAATTTCAATAACATCTTCTCCAGTAAAAGAGTTGGGAGAATTAAAAAAAACGGCGACAGCGCGGTCTATTAGTGTGTTTTTTTTTGATAGTATTTTAGAGTAATAGCAGTGCCTATACTTAGGTTTTTTAATTCCGGTTAACTTAAAAAACAGAGAACAAAGAGAGTCTCCAGAAACACGAACAACAGAAATAGCACCAACCCCCCTTGGAGTGGCAAGGGAAACAATAGAATCTTTTATGTATGCTGTCATTTTTTTGATTTTTGTTGTAAATAGTTTAAAACATTATATACAACATAATAAAGATTTAGACCCGCAGGAAAGCTATTAAACAAGAAAACAAACATGCCGTTCATAGAATAGAGCATGACTTTGTTTTGGCCCTCAAGACTTGAGGACGTTTGCTTCATAGTCAAAAACAAAGTAAAGCCCATCAATATTGGCAACAAGCCAATACCGGTTTCTGCCCCAAAGCCAAGAAAAGGAATGTTGAAAGGAAGGGTCAATATATAATCTGGATGAGACAAGTCTTTTAACCACAAAAAGGACTCTCCTCGCAGCTCAACGGCTGAACGAAAAACAATAAAAGGAGGAATCATTATGGGCCACTGTAAAAACATTAACAGACACCCAGATAGAGGGTTCACTTTATTTTCTTTATAAACAGACATAATCTCCATCTGAAGTTTTTTTGGATCGTTTTTATGCTTTTCTTGAATGGTTTTTATTAAAGGCTGAACTTCCGACATTTTTTTGGTAGACTCCAAGCTTCTTTTAGATAGAGGGCCAGTAATAATTCTAACGATTATAGCAAATAAAATCAACGAAGAAGCATAGCCCCCCCCAAAAGGAAGAGAGCTTTTTATCCAAGTAATTAATTTAAGAATAAAAACACTTATAGGCTTAAAAATACTAGCCCCCAGCGTCATAATCCAGTCAAGGTTATTAATACCAGAAGAAGAAACAATAGAATATTCAAGTGGAGCTAAGAAACTTTCAAAGGAAATGTCTTTTTGGTCCTCAAAATAGAGCTCAATATCATATAAAGATGCAGGAGGAGGAGAGTCTTCAACAAATCGCGTGTATTTTTTTGCAAAAAAAGAATCCCTTTTAGGAACAATGCTTACTTTTGAAACAGAAGACACAGGTTTTAATATAGACATAAAAAATTTGTTTCTGGTGCCAACCCAAGCTATATCGGCCCCGTAGTCTATTGATGCCGTTTCAAGGTTTCCAGTTAGCCAATCATAATCAGACTCATTAGCCCCAACAAACATAGCATAAGACATTTGGTCGTCTAGCCAATAATATTTTTCAGAAGGACGGGTGCCGTTTTTCCATAAAACCTTTTTATAAGAAGAATCATCAAAAGAATAGGTGTGGGCAACAGAAAAGTCGTTTGGAAAAATTGTAATCTTATGTTTTGCAAGAGTGGAGGGATCAACAAAATCTATTTCGGTTTTTTTATCAACAAAGATGTCTTTAGACTCTGTTTGTAAAACCCCGTTAACACGAACAGTTACATTTTTTGGATAAAACCCTTCAATACAAGGAGAGCAAACATTAAAGCCTTCATTCTTAGAAAACAAAAAAGAAACAGGGGCAGAAGGATTGTAAAAACCCTCTTCGCTGTTTTTAAGAGTATAAGCGCCCAGATATCTTTTTTCAGGCTCCGAAAGACGGTATTGTAAAAAAGAACCAAGGCGGGCGTTTGAAATTTCTGCTGAAAACTTACCATTGTTAATGGTTAGAACAACTTCGTTTTCTAAGGATTGGCTTGGCTCAAGAAACAGGCCCTCTAAAAGGGCTTGATTCTGAACAAAATCATCTTTTGTGTCAGCAGAGACACCCTGAACCCCTTCTTCTGAATAAGAAAAGAAAAAAGCCTGCCAAAAAACCCAAACCAAAACCATTAAAAATCCGGCTAAAAATACTCTTTGGGCTTCCATTATTCGACAGGATCCCAAAAGCTATTTTTTAGCCTTTTTGAATAAGGGTGACAAGAAAAAATCCTTTTTAGCAAAGGAAAAAAAGAACGCAAAATGCCATATTTTTTTATATGTGTTTTAGCATATGAAGAACAAGAAGGATAAAAAACACAACGAGCAACAAAAAAAGGAGAGACCAATTTTTGATAAATGACAATTAATAAAATAGCAAGATTTGCAATCATTATAGTTTTTTAATTAACAGTTTAAAAGAAGCGCACATCTGCGCCCAGCTTAAGTTAATCGATTTAGGCCTTATTATGATAAAAATTTTATAATTTTTTTTAATAAAACTAGAGTGGAACAAAAAACGAGCTCTTCTTTTAAAAAGATTGCGCCTAGATGCTTTTCCAAGACTTTTGTTTAAAAGAAAGCCAAGTTTATAGGCAGACCCAAAAGGAGAATGCTTTGGGAAAGAAACACGAAAAACAATATTAGGAGTATTTATAATCTTTGATTTAGAGAAGGTTGAACGAAAAAGAGGCTGAGAAAAAGACGTCTTCAATTAAGCGGAAAGAGTTTTCCTTCCCTGTCTTCTTCTTCGGGAAAGAATAGCTTTTCCGGACTTAGACGAGTTCCTTTTTCTAAAGCCGTGTTTGTTTTTCCTTTTTCTATTTGATATTTTAACTGTTATTTTCATAGTGCTTTTTAAATAATGGTCCTCAATTTATATATAAATTATACAAAATAAAAACTATTTTTGCCAAGAAGCCTTAACTTCAGTGCTGATTCCTCCGCGAGAATTAAAAACCCCTAAAACCTCTACCTTTTTAGGGTTAACAGCCTTAACAAAATCATCTAAAATTTTATTGGTAACGTGCTCGTGAAAAATCCCAATGTTTCTATATTTTACAATATATAGCTTTAGAGACTTTAGCTCTAAAATTGTCAAATCGGGAATATAGTTTATTTTAATAGTTGCAAAGTCTGGAAGGCCGGTTCTTGGGCAAAGGCTATTAAATTCGGGGATTGAAATATTAATGTCGTAATCTCTTTTAGGAAACTCATTTTTAACAGGCTCTAGGTCTTTATAGTTAGGAGACTCCATTTTTTAAAATCTTTTTTTAAAGTTTGTAAGTAATATAATCATAGGGTCAATCGTAAGAATAAAAAAAGCGCCGAAAAATCAGCGCCTTAGTATTTTAAAAGCCGTTTCTTCTAGGTCGAATTTTTCGCTTTCTCTTGTGAGCTCTCTTTCTTTTATAGTCTTTATCATCCTCAATAACCGTATGATCAACAGCAACCATTTTTCTTGAGCCGGAACCGTCTTTTTCTGAAAGAGACTTTGACATTCCTATGCCCATGAAAAGAAAAACAAAGACAATATATTTAACGTAAACATTCATTTCTGCTAGAATATACGAATAAAAAACAAAGAAAACACCTATTTTTTCCATTCCAGGGGAACGGCGCTATTGGCAAAAATTTCAGCCACAGAATGAATAACCCCCTTTTTATCTGTCCATTTTCTAGTATAAATAGACCCTTCTATGCAAATCAGCTGACCCTTTTTAATATATTCTTCGACAAACTCTGCAAGTTTTCCCCAGGCAACAATGTTGTGCCACTCTGTATGTTCTTTTTTTGCCCGCACTTCATTTGTGGCAAGAGAAAAACAAACAACCAAAACTCCGTCTTTTGTTGCACGAACCTCAGGGTCTTTTCCTGCCCTGCCAACCAAAACAACCCTATTTAAACTTTTTTTGTGCATCATTTTTTATTGGTAGCGCTATAATAAACTCAGCGCCAACGTCAATGTTTGTGTTTAATTTAAGGGTTCCGCAGTGAGATTCAATTATTTTTTTAGATATTGCAAGTCCCAGGCCTAGCCCAGAGGCCTTGGCTGTCTTTTTTGACCTAAAAAACGCATCAAAAATTTTTGACGTATCCTTATTAGTTATTCCTGCACCATAATCACGTATTGTGGTTAAAATATTAATGCCGTCATCAGAAACAACAACATCAATCCCCTTTTGAGTTTTTCCATATTTAACAGCGTTTTGCAAAACATTTTTAATTGCAACAATTGTTTTAATTTTATCTACGAACATATTTTTTGTAGAGGCCTCATTTTTCAGACAAATTGATTCCTGCTCTTCTATTGTAAAATATGAAATAACCTCTTTTATTAACTTTAAAAAGTCAACTTTTTCTAAATCTAGGGAGTCGTATGGAATCTGGAGCTTATCGCTTAGCAGTAAGTTTGAAACCAAGTCATTTAAAAAGTTTATTTCTTGGCGAAAACTTTCTTTGTTCTTCATGCCTGGAGACATTTCAACCATCAAAAGCATTCTTGTTAGTGGCGTTTTTAATTCATGGCTTACATCTAAAAGAACACGGTGCTTTTGTTCTATTAGTTTTTTAATTTCTGAAATCAGCTTATTAAAGGTCACGGAAACCTCTGCAAGCTCATCGTTTCCTAAAATTTGAATTTTAGAATCTAAATCACCCTTTTGAAGGGAAAGAATTCTGTTTTTCATTAGCTTAATGGGTCGCAGCCTAACCCGTATATAATAATATATTGCCAGGATAAAAATAATAATAGCCACAACCCCAACTATAAGCCCCCCGCCAAGAGAATTAACGAAAAAACCATCTTCCTCAAAAGGGCTAGACGAAATAATATATACCCTAGAACCGTTCGAGGTTTCAATAAAGTCTGTGGGGTGTTCAGAACCATCTTTTTTAATCCAGCCCCCAGAAGAAATTTCTAAAACGCCCCTTGGAAGAGCCAATTCTTCATCTCCTAGCAAATTAGAAAGAGAATTAAAATCAGAAAAAGAATAATAGGGGTGATTCTCTGCACTTAGAGGGTTAACATAAAGTGATTTGCTATCTTTAAAAAAAGAGGGGGGGTTTTTTTCAACTACGACCCCATTTTTTATAAACAAAAAATTAAGTCCAAAAGAGTTTTTTTTCAAAAAATTAAGCAAGCCCTCAGCGTCACCATTCTCTGTTATAAGAGAGGCAGAATAAATGGAATAATTCAAGTCATAACGAAGGTCTTGGCTTGTGTAGCTTTGGTCAATAATGTAGTTTGTGTTTATAACAATAACAACAATCAAGGATGCGGCAAAAACCACAAAAGCAAAACCAAGCTTAACAAAAATATTTGTTTTATATTTAGAAAAAAAACTAATTGTCTTTTAAAACCCCTATAAACATATATCCTACACCATGAACAGTTTTAATGTAGTTGGTTTTGGTTGGAGAGTCTCCAAGCTTGAGCCGTAATCGGCTTACCAAAACATCTATCGAGCGGTCGTATGATTGCCATTTTATTCCGCGGAGATTTTCTACTAAGAACTCTCTATCAAGCTCTCTTCCAGGGTTTTCGGCAAACAAGACTAAAGCCTCGTATTCTGTTGTAGATAAAACCAGCCGATCTTTTTTTAAAAACACTTCTTGTTTAGTTTTGTTGATTTTAAGGCCATCAAAAACAAGCTGATCAACCAGCTTTCCTGGAGAGTAAGTTCTTCTAAAAACAGACTGAATGCGCGCAAGAAGCTCTCTTGGCTCAAAAGGCTTTGCTAGATAGTCGTCTGCACCCAGGTCTAGACCAATAATTCTATCTGAGACCTCTCCCCTTGCAGTTAACATAATTACCGGAATTTGTGACCTTTCTCGAATTATTCTAAGAGTCTGAAAACCATCCATCTCAGGCATCATTATATCTAAAATAATTAGATCAGGCTTTAAGGTTTTAAGCTTGTCTAGGGCCTTAATGGGACTTTCAAAACATTGGACGGTTAACTTATGGGGAGTTAAAAAATCTTTAATGAGCTCCGAAAGCTTTGGGTCGTCATCTATTAACATAATTTTTGACATACAAGTCTCCTATTGAATTGTTGAAAATTTACTTAATTCTTCTCTGCACGTGTTCATAAACCTACTAAAAACCTTGTCAGTTTTTAGTTTTTCTAATAATAAATTATAAGAATGTATTACGGTTGAGTGATCTCTTTTGCCCAGCTCTAGACCAATGTTTTTTAAAGATAGGCTAGTTAAATCTCTAGCTAAAAACATAACAATTTGTCGGGCTAAAACAATTTCTTTTTTTCTGCTGTTTCCAATAATAAGTCTTTTTGGTATGTTTTGTTTTTTTGATATGTAACCTAATATTTGGGTTAAATTTATTTGCTGTATAGCGATATCTCCAAAATTTTCTGTGATAACATCTCTGCATAGCTTCAGGGTTATATCAATATTTTTTAATGCAGAAAGAGCCTGAAGGCGTATTAAGATGCTTTTTAAAATTCTTACATCTTTTGTTATGCTGGTGGCAATAAATTCAGTTATTTCATAGCTTAGGCTTAATCCTGTGTGTTTTGCTTCATTCATAATAATTGCAATTCGAGTCTCTAAGTCTGGAGCCTGTATGTCTGCAATTAAACCTGACTGAAACCGAGAAACCAGCCTATCCTGTAGCCCAATTAGTTTTGTGGGGTGCCTATCTGTTGTTAGAATAATCTGTTTTTCTTTTTGGTATAAATCGTTAAACAGGTGAAAAAACTGTTCCTGTGTTTGTTCCTTTCCAGCCAAAAACTGAACATCATCTAAAAGAAGCATATCAACATTTCTATAAAATTTTATAAAATCTGAAGACTTGTTTTTTTGAATAGATGCAATAAAATCAAGCATAAAGCGTTCGCCGGTAATATATAAAATTCGCAAATTATTATTTTTTCTTATCATCCTGTTTCCAGAAGCTTGAATTAGGTGCGTTTTTCCTAAACCAGGAGAGCTGTAAATTAATAAAGGATTAAAGAGAGTTTGTCCGGGTTTGTCTGTAACAGAGATTGCTGCTGCCCTTGCAAACTGATTGCTTTTCCCCTCAATAAAGTTTTCAAACGTATATCTGTCGTTTAGGTTAGAAGGGCGATGGTATCCTTTTGGCAGAAGATTTTTTTTACTCTCCTTAAACTTTGGAATATTTTCAGGGGTTTTTTCAGTTAATAAAACGCTGTAATTAATTACATAGCTTTTACCAAAACCATGCATAACAGCATCGTTGATTAAATGCCTATATTTAGACTCGAGCCATTCATAATGAAAACGGTTTGGAACTAGAAGGGTAATTTTTTGATTATCGATTGAGCTTATTTTAACAGAATCAAACCACGTCTGAAAGGCGGTTTCTTCAATTCGCGACTTAATATATAGCAAAGCTTTATTCCATGTGTTTTTTTTAGAATCCATCTATTTATCCACATTTTATTAACATAATTATTAAATTACAATTTAGTGTAAGATTTAAAAATGACCAAATTAAAAGAAAATAAAAATATTTTTGTATATGCTCACAGGGGGGTTCCAACTCTTTGCCAGGAAAATACAATGGAATCTTTTAAAAAAGCTGTTGATTTAAAGTATAACGGAATTGAGATGGATGTTTTAACAACAAAAGACAAAAAAATAATTGTTTTTCACGATAAAAAAATAAACTCAATTGATAAAAAAATAAAAGACCTAACCTTTGAGGAAATTAAAAACATTTACGAAAAAAAAAAGAAGCCCATTAAGGTTCCAACTCTTTGCGATGTCTTAGAAAAAATTGGACACAAAACGGTTTTCAACATAGAGGTCAAAGACCAAGGAGAGATTTCTCAAAAATATGTTATAGGCAAGGTTATTGAGCTGCTAAAAAGACACAATTTATTTGATAATATTATTATATCTAGCTTTAATGCACAGATATTAAAGGAGTCTAAAAAGATTGACAACAGATATAAAACCGCATGGATATGGTCTAAAAAAAACTACCGTTTTTATAATTCCTGGAAAAAGGTTTTGAGGCATTATGGCCCAGATAAAATTCATATAAACCAATCCTTGCTAACAAAAAAAATTATTGATAAAGTTCACAAAACAAATAGAGAGATTTTTGCGTATACTGTAAATGATAAAAAAACATTAAGGAAATTAATAGAAATGAAGGTTGATGGTGTTTTTACGGACTCCCCAACAATTCTTGATTTAAGTAGAGGCACAAATCATCAAAGGACTTAAAACAATTCAAGCCCTTGAAGCTTTCAAAGCGCTCAAAAGAATTGTGCCCGCAGGCCAGGGCAGCAACATGACAGCCTAAATCAAGCCCCATTTTCATATCGGTGACAGTATCTCCGACAAACAAAATATTGTGTTTTTTTGCAGGAATTTTTTTGACTAATTGTTCTGCAGCGGCTTCTTTGCCGATAGCATTATAGTTGTTTAAGCCTAAAACTCTATTAAAACAAGAAGATAGATTATAAAAAGAGACCGAAGGAACAAGCGTTTTTTTATTCTGCGCAGATAATAAAATATTTTTAATGTTAGCCTCCTTTATTTTAAATAAAATATTTTTTGCACCAACATATAGGCGTGCGTTATGCCTTTTTTTGTTATAAAGAGCAATAAATTCTTTTGAAATTTTTTTATAGGAATGTTTTTTAAAATCAAAGCCAACAGCCTTGTAGTAATTTTTTAAAGGGAAGCAAAAACTTTTCTTATAAAAATCAAGAGTTATTGGAGGGAGCTTTTTAGAGGCTAAAAGAATGTTCATAATTTCCACAAAAAGAGCCCCATCATTAACAAGGGTTCCGTTCCAGTCCCATATAATATAGCTAATTTTCTCCAATCGTTTTATTGGTTAGAATTTTTTCAAAGGCCGGACCTTCTTCTATTTGTAGTGACATTTTAACATAACAGCCCTCATATTTTTTTATAAATTGACGCGGAAGCTTTATCCAATCTTTGTGTGTTGTAAAAAAAGTTTTTTGTGAGCATTGTGATAATGTTTTTTCAATCTTTTTAAGCGTCTTTTCAGTATATTTCTGATGGTCTTTAAAGGTTATATGTTTTATGGTTTTTATAGATAGCCTTTCCAAGGTTTTAATAAAAAAGCTCGGAGAACCAATGCCGCAAAAAGAAATGCCCTGTTTACAGGATTTATTAGAAAGAGAAAAAGAAGGAGTACACTTAAAGCTAAGAACACCAGCCCTATTAATTTTTTTTTCAAGATTTTTAGAAGGTGGGTTTTTTGTATAAACAACACAATCAGCCCGCTTTATGTTTTTAAAAGGCTCTCTGAACGTGCCCCAAGGAAGCATTTTTGTACTTTGTTTTGAGTCTACCAAAACAATATCTAGTGCTTTTTTTATTGACCTCATTTGGAAACCATCATCTATAATAATAGCATTATATTTGGATTTAAATTTTTGAGCCCACCTAATTGAAGAAAGTTTGTTTTTGTTTACTAAAATATCAATTCCTGGAAGCTCGCGAGAAATCATAAGAGGCTCATCCCCAACCTCATCAGAGGTTAAGCCAGAGGCCCCATTGAACAAAACGTGTTCTTTTGAAGATCTTTTATATCCCCTAGAAACAATGAGTGGGTTCAGATTTTTTTTAACAAGCAATTTTGCAATATAAATAACAAAAGGTGTTTTTCCTGTTCCTCCAAAAGAAAGATTTCCAACAGAAATAACTGGGATTGCAGACGCGTGTTTTTTAAAAAAATTTAGATCGTATAGCATGTTTCGGAGCCCAACAAGCAATCTGTATAAAAAATATATCATATGCTTTAAAAACTATTCCTGTCAATTTTATTTTGAATTCTATTCATTTTTAGAGAAATAGAATTTGAAAATTCTTTTTCAGGCATGTTGCAAGAAACATCAATTTCTTCAAAATAAACAGAGTTTTTTGAAAAAGGGAGGGGCAAAATAAAGCTGTCCCAAGTTTTTAGTTTTTTAAAACTGCTAGAAGAGCCTGATATAAAAATAATTTTAGCACCAAGTTTTTTTGCAAGCACAAGCGAACCGCTCTTTGCTATTCTTGGAGGGCCTTTTGGCCCATCGTTTGTTACAACTATTACAGACTGACTCCTTTTATATAAACGAATCATTTCTTTAATAACATTTTTCCCCCCTCGAGAGCTAGACCCCTTAATTAACAAAAATCCATATTTTTTTAAAACACTACCAAGAATCATTGAATCTTTGTGGTTGCTAGACACAACATTAATGTTTGTAAAGTTTTTTTTAAAAAACATAAGAGGAAAAATAAAGTAACCATGCCAAGCACAAACCAAAACAGGTTTTTTTGAAGAAACAGCTTTTTCAAAAACCTCTCGTCCAAAAAAACTCCATTTACAGGTTTTTTCGATCAAAAAAAACAAAATAAACAAAAAATATGATTTAATCTTTACCATGTAATATATAGTTTGCAACACGCCTGCTTACGCCTGTGGGGCCGAGTTTTTGTTTTATAGCAGCATACCCGTCAACTAAGCTTTGTTGCTTGTTTTTGTTGGAAAGAATTTCTTTGGTTTCATAAATCAAATTGACAGATGTGAGGTTTTCTTGTAAAAGCTCTGGAACTAATGGGCGATCAAGTATAATATTAGGCATTCCGGCATAATTTACTTTAACATATTTTTTCATAAAATACCAAGAAAGAGGAGAGGTTTTATAAACCAAAACAAAAGGAGTATTGAAAATTACAGACTCTAAGGAGCTTGTTCCTGATCCAACCCATGCAAAATCTGCAGCTGCAAGGGTAAGCTCTGGAAAATCTTTTACGACCGTAACTTTTTCTAGGTTAAAGCGCTTTTCTAGGTCAAAATCCAAGCCGTGAGCTTGCCCTATTAAAACCTCAAAATCTTTAAAAAAATCATTTTTTAAAGCCTGTAACATAACAGGAAGATGGTTTCTTATTTCTTGAACTCTGCTTCCAGGAAACAATGTTAAATACTTCTTTTGTCTATCTAGCCCCAGCTTAGTAAAAGCATCTTTTTTAATATCTTTTTTAGCATAATAATCAACAAAAGGGTGTCCTACAAAGAGAGCGTCAACACACCTTTCTTTGTACCAGGTTTTTTCAAAATCAAAAATCACAATCATTTTATCCACATATTTTTTTATTGTTTCAATTCTTTTTTCTTTCCACGCCCATATTTGTGGACTTATGTAAAAAACAATATTTATATTGGGAAACCTCTTTTTGATTTTTTTTGCAATATGAAGATTAAAACCAGGATAATCTATTAAAATAATTGAAACAAAAGATTCGTCTACCATATCAAGAACTTTTTTTTCAACAGATTTTAAAAAAGGAAACTTTTTTATTACCTCCCAAAAACCCATTACTGCCATATCATTTATGCTTGCAATAGAATTTAGTCCACATCTAGACATAAGAGGGCCGCCGATACCTTTGAACGAAATATTCGAGTTCATAGACGTCATCTCTTTCATTAAGTGAGAGCCATGAAGGTCTCCAGATGGTTCGCCTGCGATAATAAAGTATTTTTGCATTTATAAAATAGCTCCTACAACCTGCGATTAAATTAAAAAACATTTACAAAGTTTTCATCAATTGTTTGGTTATTAGTATTTAATATTTTATATTTCTTCTCTAAAAGTTGTTAAAAATGAATATATCAATAAATACGATAATACACTCTTTTATTATGACTATATTTGCCTTAGTTGGCCTAATCTTTTTTTTCACACAGCTGGCAAACGAGCAGTTTCTTGGCGCCATTATATGTCTTTCTGCCGCAGTTCTGTTTATAAATATATATGGATTTGTTTCAGCTGCTTTAAAAATAAATGTATTAGGATATTTAATTTCTGTTTATTTAGGAGTTGTGTCTGTATCTGTTGTTGCTATATTTGGTTTTGAGCCAACGGCTATTGGCTATAAAACACTATATTCAGTTAATCTTGAGGCAATAGCGTGTAGCATATTTTTACTTTTGATATCAACAACAATTTTAGTAGCTGTCCAAAACGTTAAAGCTCCAAACAAAAGTAGCGGCCTTGATACACACAGGCCTCCTTTACAAATTAATTTTGTTGAAAAACAGAAACCAGACAAACCTCAAAAAACACTGTATGATTCAAAAAAATGGGAAGAGATATCCTCCCAAGAGGTTGAGTCAGGAGATTACCAGGCAGTATGAAAAAGGAAAAACAAATGGTTAAAATTTTATATATAGTTATAATTTTTTTTATGGGTGCTTGTGATAGCAGTACTGAGCCGGAAACAGTATATACAATGGAAGACTTGCAGGGAACATGGGAAATGGTTTCTAATTCTGTAGAGCTAGAGTATTTAATTGATGTTTCATATGCTTACTCAACCGCAGGACAAGATGCGTGTACTTCTTTAAGTGGAAGTTGGAGTGAGCAAAACGGGTGTGTTTTTGATTCTTCCGTAGCAGCTTTTTTGTATAATCAGGCTTGCAGTCAGCTTCAGGGCTCTTTAAGCGGGTCAATCTGTACTGTGTCAATAAACGAAGAAACATGCTGTTGTCCAAACAATGAGACAGGCAACGATCAGCAGGTTAGTTGCTCTATTTCGCAAACACTGACAGTGTCAAGCGATGGAGCGCTATCTCTAGTAACAGTAAATTATGGAGAAGAAACCACACAATCTGGGGTTTTAACAATCAACGGATCATCAATTATATGGAACATGGAAGAACAGAATCCTCTAAACGGAACAGTCTCTATATTAGGAAATTCTTTAACAATACGGGTTGGATCTAACGATTTATCAGATATTTTGGACCCTTCAGGCGCTGACGATTCATTTAGTCAATCAATAACATCAGGCTCTGCTACAATAATCATGAGTATGAATAAAGTAAATTAATTTATTTACAAGCAGACAAAATAGCAGCGGGAACTCTAAATGAAGAGCAACTAACGTAGTTAAAACCACGTTTCTTAAAGAACTCAATAGACTTTGGATCTCCTCCATGCTCTCCGCAGATACCAATTTTAATATCAGGCTTTGTTTTTCGAGCCTTTTGAACCGCCAGCTTAATTAATTCGCCCACCCCATTTTGATCTAGGGTTTGAAAGGGGTCACTTTTTAAAATGTTTTTATCAAAATAATCTTTTATAACAGGAGCAACATCATCTCTAGAAAAACCATATGTTGTTTGTGTTAGGTCGTTTGTGCCAAAAGAAATAAAGTCTGCATATTTGGCAATTCTATCTGCAATTAAACATGCTCTGGGCAGCTCAATCATCGTCCCTATTTTAAAGTTAACCGTTCTTTTGTTTTTTAAATTTATATCTTCAGAGCATTCCAAAATTACTTTTCGTTGATGTAAAAACTCTTTTAATGATCCTACCAAAGGAATCATTATTTCAGGATTGACCTTGATTCCTTCTTTTGATAGTTTGTGTGATGCCTCTAAAATAGCTCCTGCTTGCATTTGTGTGATTTCAGGATAAGAAATGCCCAGCCGACAACCACGGTGACCTAGCATTGGATTAGATTCATGAAGTTGTAGTATAGCAGATTCAACCTCTTTTATTGAGCACTTTGTTTCGTTGGCTAAAGAAGATATTTGTTGGCTTGTTTGAGGCAAAAACTCATGAAGAGGAGGATCGAGCAATCTAATTGTTACAGGAAAAGGAGACATAGTTTTTAAAATTTCATAAAAGTCTTGTTTTTGGAATGGCAATAAATTCATTAATGCTTTTTTTCTAATTTTATCATCGCTTCTAAACAATATCATTTTTCTAACCTCAGAAATCCTTTTAGGGTTGAAAAACATATGTTCAGTTCTACACAATCCAATTCCTTTTGCGCCCATTGATTTGGCCACCCTGGCATCATCTGGAGTGTCTGAGTTGGAACGAACTCCTATTTTTTTATTTTTTATACAAATATTAAGAATTTTTTTAAAATTCTCGTTTTTTTCTAAATCTGCATCAATTAAACTCAACTTATCTAAATAAATTTTACCCTCAGTTCCATTTACTGAAACCCAGTCTCCTTGTTTAATTTTTTTATTATTAACCTGAGCAGTTTTATTTTTTGTGTCAATAGCAATATTTGAAGATCCAACAACACAGCACTTGCCCCAGCCTCTTGCTACTAGAGCTGCGTGAGATGTCATTCCTCCACGAGTTGTTATAATAGCCTTAGAAGCATGCATTCCATGAATGTCTTCTGGAGATGTTTCTTCGCGAATTAAAACAACCTGCATACCTCGAGCTGCCCAATTTTCAGCAGCTTCAGATGTAAAAACAGCCTGACCAACAGCACACCCAGGACCAGCAGGCAAACCCGTGGTTAAAACAAAAGAACTTTTTTCAGCACCGGGATTAAAATAAGGGTGCATAATCTCATCAAAGTGTTTAGTCTCTAGTCTTTTAATCAAACGTGTAACATCTATTTTATTTTTATTAAAATAATCTAATGCAATATTGATAGCTGAGGCCCCAGTTCTTTTTCCTCTTCTGGTTTGCAGCATATATAGTTTTTGATTTTGAATTGTAAATTCTATATCTTGCATATCATTGTAGTGGTTTTCCAAGACCGATTTAATAGAAAGTAATTGGCTATAAATTAAAGGAAATTTATTTTCAAGGGTTTCTTTAAGCTTAGTAAGTTCATTTTTGCTTTGCTCATTAATAGGATATGGTGTTCTTATTCCTGCAACAACATCTTCTCCTTGTGCATTAGGAAGCCATTCACCATAAAAGTTGTTTTCGCCTGTAGAAGGGTTTCTTGTAAAAGCAACGCCTGTTCCACAGCCTTCTCCCATGTTGCCAAAAACCATACTTTGAATATTAACTGCTGTACCCCAATCATCCGGAATGTTTTCAATTTGTCTATATTTTTTTGCACGAACCCCGTTCCAAGATTTAAAAACAGCTTCAATAGAGCCCCATAATTGGTCAAAGGGATTATCAGGAAAAGGTTCTTTGAAAGTATTTTTTATCTCTTTTTTAAAAATATCACATATTTCTTTTAAAGAAGACAAAGGCAAATCAGAATCATTTTCAATGTTAAGCTCGGTTTTTTTATTCATTAGTATTAAATCAAGTTTTTCTCGAATGTTTTTGTGAGATTCTGGTTGAAGGGCTTTGTCCATAACTACATCTGAATACATCATAATCAACCTTCGATATGAATCATATACAAAGCGCGCATTGTTTGTTTTTTCTATTAAAGGGATAAGAGTTTTTTCTCCAAGACCCACATTTAAAACTGTTTCCATCATGCCTGGCATAGATGTTCTAGCCCCAGATCTTATTGAAAATAAAAGAGGGTTTTTGGAATCTCCAAATATAGAGCCTTGATTTTTTTCAATTTTTTTAATTGAAAATAATAATTCAGATTTAAAGCTTGAAGGAAACTTGTGATTTTTTAAATAATAGTTACAAACATCAGAGGAAATTGTGAATCCTGGAGGCACAGGGATTTTTAGATTACACATTTCTGCTAAATTAGAGCCCTTTCCTCCTAAAATATTAACAAGTTCTTTGTTTCCATCCGTCTGTTTGTCTGAGAAAATATAAATATTTTTAGTCATTTTTGTATAATTTGGTTTACAAATATTTTTGCTTAAGCATTTGGAAATTTATTTTATAAAAGTAAATTAAGAACATAAAAGGGAGAAATAAAATTGAAAATTGAAAGAATGAACAAAGGCTCTTGGGGCAAGGTTAGGGCTTTTTTTGATGTCCAAACAGATGAAGGGTTTACAATTAAAGGGTTTAAGTTAATTGAAGGAATAAACGGGCTTTTTGTTAGCCTTCCAAGCCAAAAAGGTAAAGACGATGAGTATTTTGATACTGTTTATGTTGCTCCTGAAATAAGAGAAGAATTGAATCATGTTGCAATACAACAGTATGGTATGCATGATGATGGAGATAGCTTCGGCTTTCCACAAAAAGAAGATAAACCCAATGTAAATACAAATCAAAAAACAGAAGGATATGAAGCTACAAAGTCAAATGTAGAAACTAAGCCACAAGAAGTTAGCTTTGATTCATCAGAAAAAAAAGAAACAGAAACCTTTTCAGATGACGACATTCCTTTTTAAAGCTTGAATTGAAGTTTTATATACTCAATAAATATTTAGCATCATTATCAGGGCTTTTTCTCCTTTTATTTTTAACTGGTCATTTAGCTGGGAACCTCCAACTTTTGATCTCAGAATCAGCAGGAGCACAAAAGCAATTCAACGAGTATGCAAATTTTATGAGCACAAACCCAGTAGTTAAAGTCCTTTCTATAATAACCTATGTATCTATATTTTTACATGTTTTTGTTACTATTGTGCTTACTATTGATTCAAAAATGAAAAGACCTATAAAATACAAGAAAACAAAATCTCCATCTAGTTCTCCAGGTTCAAAATATATGGGTGTGCTTGGGACAATAATTCTTGCATTTGTAATTATTCACTTAAGCAATTTTTGGTTTAAAGCAAAATTCACCAATGAAATCTTAAAAGACCCTTATGGAAATAAAGATATATATAGTTTAGTTATTAGTAAATTTCAACATATAGAGCACGTATCTATTTACGTTTTTTCAATGTTAGCTATTTTTTTTCACACGCTACATGGCTTTTCAAGCAGCTTTCAATCTCTAGGACTTGTAACCTCTAAAACAAGGAAATACTTTACATTAGCAGGCATAATATATTCATTAGTAATACCGGTTATGTTTGCAGTAATACCTGTTTATATCTATTTTGGACTTAATAAATGACAAAAATAAAAAAAATGGATTCTAAAATACCAAACGGCCCAATAGAAAAAAAGTGGACTAATTACAAAGCTTCAGTACCTTTAGTAAGTCCTGCAAACAAGAAAAAATTAGATGTAATTGTTATAGGCACTGGATTAGCTGGAGCCTCTGCATCAGCCTCTTTAGCAGAATTGGGATATAATGTAAAGTCTTTTTGCTTTCAAGATAGCTCAAGAAGAGCACATTCAATTGCAGCGCAAGGAGGTATTAATGCAGCAAAAAACTATCAAAATGACGGTGATAGTGTTTATAGGTTGTTTTACGATACCATAAAAGGTGGTGACTATAGATCAAGAGAAGCAAATGTATATAGATTGGCAGAAGTTAGTGCAAATATAATAGACCAGTGTGTTGCTCAGGGAGTACCGTTTGCGAGGGAATATGGAGGCTTACTAGACAATCGATCTTTTGGCGGAGTTCAAGTATCAAGGACTTTTTATGCAAGAGGACAAACAGGGCAACAGCTTTTGCTTGGAGCTTACAGCGCCTTAAGCAGGCAGATAAAAAAGAAAAAAGTTCAGCTTTTTACGAGACATGAAATGCAAGATGTTGTCTTGGTTAATGGTGAGGCGAAAGGCGTTATCGTAAAAGATTTAATTAAGGGAGAATATCAACGTTTTGCTGCCGATGCTGTTGTTTTAGCAACGGGAGGCTATGGGAATGTGTATTATTTATCAACAAACGCAATGGGTTCAAATGTGACTGCATCGTGGAGAGCATATAAGAAAGGAGCTTTTTTCGCAAACCCATCTTTTTGCCAGATACATCCAACATGTATACCTGTTAGCGGAGATCATCAATCAAAGCTAACGCTTATGAGTGAAAGCTTAAGAAATGACGGACGAATCTGGGTTCCAAAACAAAAAAAAGATGGTCGGAAGGCGTCAGATATTCCTGAGGAGGAAAGAAATTATTATCTAGAAACAAGGTATCCAGCATTCGGAAATCTTGTTCCAAGAGATGTTGCATCAAGAGCGGCCAAAGAAGTATGTGATGATGGATATGGAGTAGGGAGCTCTGGATTGGCAGTATACTTGGACTTTAAAGATGCCATTAATAGAATGGGAAAAGACACCGTTTCTGCTAAATATGGAAATTTGTTTGCAATGTATGAAAAAATAACAGGAGAAGACCCATACGAAACACCAATGAGAATTTACCCGGCAATTCACTATACAATGGGCGGAACATGGGTTGACTATAATTTAATGACAACAATACCTGGGTTGTATGCAATAGGAGAGAGTAACTTTTCAGATCACGGAGCAAACAGGCTAGGGGCGTCTGCTTTAATGCAGGGCCTAGCAGATGGGTATTTTGTTCTACCGTATACAATAGGAGATTATTTGTCAAAACAAATATCTGATAAAAAGGTAAGCAGCGATATGGATGAATTTAAAGAAGCAGAAGAAAGGGCTGTAGCAAAAATGAAAAAGATATATGATGTACAGGGAAATCAACCGGTTGAATTGATACATAAAAAATTAGGAAAAGTAATTTGGGATTATTGTGGAATGTCTCGTAGCGAAGAAGGTTTAAAAAGAGCCTTAGGACTAGTTAAAGAGATTAAAGAAGAGTTTTGGAACACCATAAAAATTCCTGGTGAGTTTAAGTCATTTAATACTGAACTAGATAAAGCGGGACGAGTAATTGACTTTATAGAGCTAGGAGACTTAATGATACGTGACGCTCTCGATAGGAAAGAGTCCTGTGGAGGACATTTTAGAGTAGAAAGTCAAACGTCTACAGGAGAAGCAAAAAGAATTGACAGTAAATACTCTTATGTTTCAGCTTGGGAATACAGCCAGAAATCTGAGCCTAAGCTTCATCATGAACCATTAGTTTTTGAAAATGTAAAGCTTGCAGAAAGGAGCTACAAATGAAGCAAGCAATTAATCTTAATTTAATTGTATGGAGGCAAAAATCTAGACAAGCTAAAGGAAAATTTAAAAAGTATAAGCTAGATGCAATTGATACAGATATGTCTTTTTTAGAAATGTTCGATATCTTAAATGAGCAATTAATTAAAAAGGGTGAGGAGCCTGTTGTTTTTGACCATGATTGCAGAGAAGGAATATGTGGTTCTTGCAGCATGTATATAAACGGACAGCCACATGGACCACAGAAAGGAACAACAACGTGCCAGCTTCATATGCGAAGTTTTAGCGATGGTGACACTATTGTAGTTGAGCCTTGGAGGGCAAAAGGATTTCCGATAATTAAAGATCTTATGGTTGATAGATCTGCATTTGATAGAATTATTCAATCAGGAGGCTACATTTCCGTAAATACTGGAAATGCTCCAGATGGTAATGCTATACCTATAAACAAATCAAATGCAGATGAGGCTTTTAGTGCTGCAGCATGTATTGGGTGTGGTGCTTGTGTTGCTGCCTGTAAAAATGCCTCTGCCTCACTATTTTTAGGGGCAAAAATAAATCAACTTTCCCTTCTGCCTCAAGGCGACCCCGAAAGATCTTCCAGAGTTAAAAACATGGTAGCAAAAATGGAAGAAGAAGGGTTTGGTCATTGTACTAACACTGGTTCGTGTGAAGCGGAATGTCCAAAAGATATTTCAATTGACAATATTGCAAAGCTAAATAGAGAATATGTTAGGTCTCTAATCAAAAAATAATTATTAAAACTAATTATGTTTAAAATATTTTTATTTCTAGGGCTGTTTTTTTCATTTGGAGCTTCTTCTGAAAGAGAAAATATTTTACAAGTCTTAGACAAATATAATAAAGCCTTTGGTGAAGCAAACTATTCCCAAATCAGTAAGCTTTTTGATTATCCTGCATCTTTTAACCTTGCAGAAAAAACCATTACTGCACACAACAGCTTCAAATTAAAACTAATTTATAAAAAAATTAGAGGGGATTTACCAGAGTATTATTCTTACAGTGTGTGGAAAAAGAGAGATATTATGTTAATAGATTCTGATATTGCAATTGTCAATGCAGATTTTTCAAGACACAAAGAGGATGGCAGTATATTCTATTCAGGTTCAGCACAATATTATTTAAGATTTGAAAAAAATGAGTGGAAGATATTTTCACTTACCCCCTATACCAATATTAAAGCCTTATATTAAAAGATTTGATGATTGTTGAAAAATTTACTGCATCAGACTTAGAATTTAAAGAGCTTGCCAGAATAGATAATCTGGTTAACCATGACTGTATAAATCACCCAGATGACGATAAAAGAAAATGGAAAATTAGAGATAAAAGTATAATTAGAGATAGATTGCTTTTATATAAAAACAGTGTCCTTATTGGAGCGATTTACTACAGTCAAGGACGAGGCCAAAATAATAGAACGGGCTTTTTTACACTAAACATTGATCCTAAGCATAACACACAACAATCTCAAGAAATTTTATATAATAGGATGATTAAAGAGATAAAACAATTCAAAAGCAACAAAATTTTAACTCATATATATGATCATCCTAATTATAATCTAGTAAAGCAATTTCTGATTAACAATCAATTTAAGCTTGTTCAAATAAACAGAGAGTACTCATGCGATATAACAAAAATTGATGTTAAAAAGTACCAGCCTCTAATTAAAAAACTAGAAACACAAGGCATAAAGTTTTATGATTCAAAAGAAGAAATGACAGAATTCCCAAATCACTATAAAAAATTAGAAGAATTAGATTGGAAATATAGCCAAGATTTTCCCATTCCTGATGGTATTGAGCACACACGATCACCTTTTGAACATTATATGAAGCTTATTAATGATTATTATGAAAACTGCTATGGAATTCATATTGTAGCTGTCATGAATAAAAAGTATATAGGTTCAACAGATTTGGAGGTATATCATAAGGCTGAGCCGTATAAAGCATGGACTGAAGGGCTAGGTGTCTTAAAAGAATTTCGAAGGAAGGGCATTGCAACAGCTTTAAAAATAAAAGCTATAGAAAAACTTCTTAAAAAAGGAGTAAAAGAAGTTAGAACAGACAATGAGGAGAATAATCCAATGTATAAAATTAATGTAGCGTTAGGATTTAAATCTGTTCCATCTAGCTTAGAATATATGAAAAAAATTTAAGAGATTGGTTAAGATAAAAATAAATAAGGTTTATAATTATTAATCAAAGATATAAAAAGCTATTTTAATTCAAAGCGAACTGGAACTGTTTGCCAAACTCCGACTTTTTTTTCTCTTTGTCTGGCAGGCTTCCATTTGGATTGTTTAACGGCCTTTAAAGCAGCTTCATCAAGACCGGTATTGGGAACTCCTTTTTGTACATATGCTTCTGTAACATTGCCCTTCACATCGATAAAAAACTGTATATAAACAACACCTTCAATTCCAGCCTCTTTTGCTATTTCTGGATAAATAGGCCGGATTCCAAGCCCCTTTTTAGGCTGTGGAGGAGTATCAAAAGGAATAAATTTAATGTTTGGCCCGGTTGAAGCAGCAGGCGCATCCCAGTCATCCCAAGAATCAAAATCAGTGTCTTCTATTGTTAAATCTTCATCTATATATTCATCATCCTCAGGTACAGGTATGGAAGGTTTTGGTGGTTTTTGTTGTTGAATAATTTCTGTTGGAGGTATATCAAATGTTTCCAGCTCAAAGTCAGTGTTGTTTTCAGAGGCCTGAACTTCTTCAAAAAACCGTGGTACCATAAAAAATAATATTATCAACAAAGAAAGGATTGTTAGAATCACCTTTCTAATTCGTATAGAATAATTTAAAAGTAAAGGGTCGGGTCTCATTCTGATTTTTTCAACGCTGAATAATTTAATCTTAAAGCATTTACCTCAGGATCTTGTAAAAGCTTATGAATATTAGTGATTAACGCCATTTTAGATTTAGCGTCCGATTTTAGAGAGACTGTAATTCGAGGGTTGTTTCGAACCTTAAAAGCCATAGACTTTTTAAACATTTCTGCGTTATTTTCATCAGTAATATTAGAAAACTGAATGTCGTCTAAAACTGTAAACCCATCTTTTGTTGCCCATATAAAAGAGGTGTTTCTTCTATTTTCAAGCTTTTCTATTTTTTTAGCATAAGGCATATCGATTTGCGGTGCATCAAAAGTTTTCATTACAGTTACAACCATAAAAAAGACTAATAGAAGAAAAATAATATCAGGAAGAGAAGATGTTGAGATTTCTTTAGTAATATGAGCTTTTCTTTTTATTAACATAGTTTAATTTGCGATTGATATTTTAGTTGCTTTTGCAGACTTTAAATAGTCTAAAACCCTAATATAGTCGGAATATTTGGTTTTAGGAGTAACTTGAACAGAAAATATCATTTTATCATTTTTCATAAGTTCCTTTTCAACCAAAGATTTCAATTCATAGAGAGTGTTTTTATCTAAGCTTTTTTCTTTAGTTACCCTTCCATTAAAAAGAACTTTTCCAGCTTCGTTAATTGAAATAATTGTAATGTTGTTTGGATTAACCTTCATTTCGTTTCCTTCAGAAGGCAAAACCAGATTTATGCCTTGATCCATAGAAATTGTTGTAGTAACAAGAAAAAATATCAACAATAAAAAAGCTATATCGGCCATTGAAGAAGAATTAATTTCTACAGTGGGGCGTCTTTTGAATTCAATCATATTTAAAAATCAAAGGTTATTTGTTTTTATCGGCTATGCTTTGTAGAACAATAGTTGTGCTTTTTTGAATTGAAACAACCATATTATCTATTATAAACATGACAATGTTTTGACCAAACTGTATAATTACAGCAACAACTAAACCAAATGCAGTTGTATATAGGGCTTGCCCAATACCGTCTGCTACAATTTTAGGAGATATGTTTTCTGCAGCTGCAATATCAGCAAAGGCAACAATCATTCCAGCAATTGTTCCTAAAAATCCAAGCATTGGAGCTGTTGCAATGCAAAATGAAATCCAGGTCATGTTTTTTTCTAATGATGCTAGCTCGATTCCGGCTGTTTGTTGGAGTTTTTTTTCAGCTGCTTCGGTTCCTTCTTGTGCAACCTCAAGCGCGTTATAACATAGGTTTGCAATTGGCCCGAGCTCTTTATCACACATTGTTTTTGCATCATCAAACCCTTTTTCTTTTATTGTAGATGCTAATGAAACAGCAAAATCATCTTTTGTTTTTAATGCGCGCATTAAATGATATAGGCGTTCGCCTACAAAAGCTAAACCAACAATTAAAATACCCAATATTGGCCACATAAAAGAACCACCGTTAACGAAAAATTCTACCATTTTATTTAATCCTCAATTTTATTTTAAAATACTGTTTGATTTTATAATTATAAATATATACATAAAATCAATTAATTTAATAGCAATAATCTTGCTTGCTCAAAATATTTCAATGATTCTTTTACAACTGCATCATTTAGAATAATTGTTTTGTAATATAAATTTCTGTCAAATATTTTATTGGCCAGCTCAGCAGTAAGGCGGTTTTCAATATACTCCCAATCTTTGATTAAAACTTCAGAGGATATTTCATACTCATTGTTTTTTAACCAAATATAAAAATCATTGTAATTAAGGCTTCTATTTTCATAGAACAAATCAAAATCTTTGTATTGACTATGATTAGCTTTTATAGATTCAGAATAATTAAATAAAGGTCTATTGCTATTAAAAACTAATTCTAAGGTTGGTTGAGCCAGCTTGGTTGTGTCTCTGTAGTAAATATCTGGAGTAATTCCACCACCTCCGTATACTTTGCGTCCTTTTTTTGTTTTAAATATTGGAAGAGTATTCTTTATAGAGTCAGTTAACTCCCTGTTATCATTAAGATTATAATAATAATATTCATCAATCCCATCTTCATATGGACGCTGAATAGATCGGCCAGAAGGAGTATAGTATTTGGCAACAGTAATCCTTGTTGCCGTGCTATCATCTAGCTCATACTGCCTTTGAACAGATCCCTTGCCAAAGCTAGTTTCTCCAACAACTAACCCTCTGTCTAAGTCTTGTAATGTGCCAGATATAATTTCGCTGGCACTTGCAGAACCCCTATTTATTAAACAAATAATGGGAATTTTTTTGTCAGAATAGTTGAATGTTGCTTTGTATGATTCATTTGCTCCCCAAATTCGTCCCTTGGTATACAGTAAAGTATCATTGGTAGATATAAACATATCTAATAAATTGATTGCCTGATCAAGTAATCCTCCAGGATTATCTCGTAAGTCTAATAATAAATTTTCCATACCCTTTTTTTCCAGACTATTATAAGCATCAACAAACTCTAAAAATGTTTTTTTTGAGAAGCGACTTAGTTTTATATATCCGACATTTTTATTCATAATAAAATAAGATACAATGCTTTTTAGCGGAATTTTGTCCCTTATTAAAGTTCTAGAGAAAGGTGTTTGGTCCTTTCTTTGTATCGTAACCTCAACGGAAGTATCTTTAGGCCCTTTTAATTTTTTTAAAACATCAGCGGTAGAAATTTGATATGCAGACTCTCCATTGATCTTAATGATTTTGTCTCCTGATTGTAGCCCTGCCTTATCAGAAGGGCCATCAATTATTGGCGTTATAACCGTAATATAATCATCAATTATACTAAATTCGATTCCAATTCCCTCGAATTCTCCATCAAACTCTTCAGTTGTTTTTTGAAAATCTTGTTTATTTATAAATGCAGAATGAGGATCAAGCTTATTTAGCATGCCTGATATAGCACCTTCCATTAAAAAATCAAAATCAACATCCTCTACATATTGTTCATCTATTAGCCTAATAACTTTATGAAAAGTCTTAAGCTTGTTAAGTTTGTTTTCGTTGCTGTTTTTATTAATAGCAGTAAAAGTAATAATAGAAATTAATACCAGAACAACAACAAAAATTTTATTTATAATATGTTTCATTTTTAAAGAAAGAATTAAATCAGTTTAATTTAATATATATTAAGACTTGAAACTTACTAATATCTCCAATAGCTTTTAAGTTAATATTTATTTAAAATCTAATGTCTAAAAATTTTATAAAAGATAAAATTATAATTAAAGGAGCTCGTCAGCACAATCTTAAAAACATAGATGTTAGCATACCTAGAAATACTTTAACAGTTATAACTGGTTTATCTGGCTCTGGCAAGTCTTCATTAGCTTTTGATACAATATATGCTGAAGGACAAAGAAAATATGTTGAATCTTTATCTTCTTATGTAAGACAATTTTTAGGACTAATGCAAAAACCTGATGTAGATACGATTGAAGGCCTTTCTCCAGCGATATCAATTGAACAAAAATCTACAAGTAAAAATCCAAGATCAACAGTTGGAACAGTTACAGAAATATATGATTATCTGAGACTGTTATATGCTAGAATAGGAATACAACATTGTAATAAATGTGAAAAATTAGTTAGTAAGCAAACGTTGTCTGAAATTGCGAAATCAATAATGAATTTTAAAAAAGATGATATTATTTATTTAATGGCCCCAATTATTAAAGGAAAAAAAGGAGAGTTTTCCGACTTACTCTCTGGTATTGCAAAAAAAGGCTTTATGAGGGTTAGAATAGATGGCAAGAATTATAGAATCAACGCATGTCCCAAGCTACACAAAAATAAGAAGCATTCTATAGAGGTGATAGTTGATCGCATAAAATTAGATAACAATATTAATGAGCGTCTATCTAATTCATTAGAAATAATATCTAAAATGTCTAATGGTGAAATTATAGTTAATAACGGAAAAAGCGATACGCTTTTTAGCGAAAATTATTCTTGTAGTAGTTGCAATATTTCATACGAGCCTTTAGAACCTACAAATTTTTCATTTAACTCACCATATGGAGCTTGCAATAGTTGTGATGGCTTAGGAACTAAAACAGAGCTTGATATTGATAAAATTATTCCCGATAAAAGAAAAAGCTTGATAGATGGAGCAATTGCGCCAATTAGAGGAAACGCTTTAACCGGGAAAGGAATTAGCCAGGTTATAAAAAAATTATTTTCAGATTACAACATATCATATACAACGCCATGGGAAAGTATTAATCAAGAAATTAAAGACATATTAATTAATGGTGTTAATATAGTTAGAAGAAAAAATTATTATAATGTATATAATTTTGAAGGAATTATTCCCAACCTAAGAAGAAGATATCTTAACTCAAAATCGCAATATATTAGAGATTGGATTGAGCAATATATGTCTCAAATACCGTGCCCAAAATGTAATGGAATGAAGCTTAATAAGTCCAGTTTGTCGGTTTTTATTAAAAACCACAACATAATAGATTTAACAAAATATTCTGTTGAGTCGTTATTTGATTTTTTTAAATCTATTAAATTAAACAAAACTGATTCTGAAATTGCGAAACCTATTTTAAAAGAAATAAAAGAGAGATTAAGTTTTTTGAATAATGTTGGTGTAGGATATCTAAGTTTATTTAGAAGCGCTAGAACCCTTTCAGGTGGAGAGGCTCAGAGAATTAGATTGGCAACTCAAATAGGTTCTCAATTAACAGGAGTTTTATATGTTTTAGATGAGCCCTCAATAGGCTTACATCAAAGAGACAATGCAAAGCTGATTAAAACACTTCAAAGCTTAAAGAATATTGGCAATACGGTAATAGTTGTGGAGCACGATGAGGAAACAATGCAGAGTGCAGATTGGATTATAGATATAGGTCCAAAAGCCGGGGTTTATGGAGGCAAGGTAATTGCAAGTGGTAGTCCAAAACAAATAATGCAAAACAAAAAATCAATAACGGGTCAGTATTTATCAAAAAATAAAAAAATAGAATATAACAAAAAAAGAAGAAAGGGTAGCGGGAAAAACATTGTAATTAAGGGTGCAAGCGGCAATAACTTAAAAAAAATTGACTGTTCTTTTCCTATCGGCAAATTAATTTGTGTGACAGGAGTTTCAGGTTCTGGAAAGTCTACCCTGATAAAACAAACTCTATATCCAGCGATGTTTGAAAGGATTTATGCAAACAATTCCTTTAATAAATCCTTGCCGTTTACTGAATTAAAAGGGTTAAGACCAATAGACAAAGTAATATTAATTGATCAGTCTCCAATTGGAAAAACGCCACGCTCAAACCCCGCAACCTATACAGGACTTTTTACTCATATTAGAGAATTATATAGCAACTTAAATGAATCAAAGATTAGGGGATACAAGCCTGGAAGATTTTCTTTTAATGTTAAAGGAGGAAGGTGTGAAAAGTGTCAGGGAGCAGGCTTAATTAAAATTGAAATGTACTTATTGCCAGACATCTATATAAATTGTGATGAGTGTAATGGAAGAAGGTTTAATAGCGACACCTTGGATATAACATATAAAGGTAAAAATATTTTTCAAATATTAGATATGACAATAGATGAAGCGACAAGTTTTTTCAAGAATCATAAATCAATTAACAGAAAGCTTCAAACATTGTTAGATGTTGGTTTGGGATATATTAAACTAGGTCAATCTTCAACCACTTTATCAGGAGGAGAGGCTCAAAGAATCAAGCTTTCTTCAGAGCTTTCTCGAGTTATAACTGGTCGCTCTGTATATATGCTTGATGAGCCAACAACGGGATTACACTTTGAAGATATACGGCTATTGTTAAGCGTACTTAATAATTTAGTAAACAGAGGAAACACTGTCATTGTTATAGAACATAACATGGACATTATTAAGTCTTCAGACTGGGTTATAGATATAGGCCCAGAGGGAGGAGATAGCGGAGGGCAAATTATTGCAGTTGGGGCACCTGAAGAAATTATAAAAAACAAAAAATCTGAAACAGGAAAATATCTTATAAAATATTTAGATTAAATAGTAAAATTTGAATAAATTTTGAGTCGATGATTAAATCAGAAAAAGAAAACAAAGAAGCAACAAACCCTGAAAAAATTAAAGAAGATTTAAACCAAGAGCAGTCCTTAAGGCCAGATTCTTTTAAGGATTTTATAGGTCAAAATGAATTATTAGATAATTTGTCAGTATATATTAAGGCAGCACAAAAAAGGTCTGAATCTTTAGACCACGTGCTTTTATTTGGGCCTCCAGGGTTAGGAAAAACGACATTAGCAAAAATAATTTCAAAGGAAATGAACGTTAATTTTAAGATGTCATCAGGCCCAATATTAGAAAAAGCTGGAGATTTAGCAGGAATATTGACTAATCTAGAATCAAAAGATGTGTTTTTTATTGATGAAGTACATAGACTCAAAACAATTGTTGAAGAGTATTTATATTCTGCTATGGAAGACTATACAATTGATATAATGCTTGATAAGGGACCAAATGCGCGCAGTATTATTTTAAACTTAAATGCGTTTACTTTAGTTGGAGCAACAACTCGTTTAGGAAAATTGACATCACCATTAAGAGATAGATTTGGAGTTATCTTAAGGTTAGATTATTATAATAATTTGGATTTATTTAAAATTATTAAGCGTTCATGCGATATTCTAAATATTAAAATTGATGATAAGGGGGCCAAGGAAATTGCTAGAAGATCTCGGGGAACTCCAAGAATTGCAAATCGTATTTTAAAGAGGGCCAGAGACTTTGCTGAGGTAGAATCAAAAGGAGTTATTGATTACAAAATAGCAGATTTATGTTTGTCTCGACTAGGAATAGATAAAAACGGATTAGATAATATGGACAGGCTGATTTTAGATGCTTTGATTGACAAATTTGAAGGAGGGCCTGTTGGCATAGAATCGCTTAGTGTGGCAATTTCTGAAGATGCAGGGACTGTCGAAGAGGTTTATGAACCATATTTAATTAAAGAAGGATATATGCAAAGAACTTCTCGGGGGAGATTAGCCTTAGAAAAAGCGTATAATTATTTAGAAAAAAAGTAAAAATTAAATTGACATTTTTTAAAACAAGGAGTTACAAATGTATTTTGGATCAGTAGAAAAACCACCAAGATTAGTCGAGTTTAAAATGGAGATTCCTAAAGCTCGAATTGCACAAAAACCATATTTAAAAAGAGACCAATGTAAATTAATGGTTCTCGATAGATCTGATGAAAGCATTCATCATTTGAATTTTTCAGATATTACAGATTTTTTCAAAAAAGGCGACGTGTTGGTTAAGAACCATACAAAGGTTTTTGCAGCAAGATTATTTGCCAAAAAAGATAAATCGGATGCTAATGTAGAAGTTTTTTTATTAAGAGAGCTTCAACCAACACTTTGGGAGGCAATGGTTCGGCCTGCTCGAAAAGTTAGAATTGGCAACAAATTACTTTTTAATGATAATATTGTTTGTGACGTTATAGACAATACAATTTCCGGAGGAAGGGTTTTACGATTTGATTTTGAAGGCGAAAGCTTGTTCCCTTTCATTGAAAAGAATGGTGCGTGTCCGCTACCTAATTATATTTCAAGAAAGCCTGTTGATTCAGATAAGAAAAACTATCAGACTGTTTATGCAGAAGAACAGGGTTCTGTTGCAGCTCCAACTGCAGGTATGCATTTTACGCCACAGTTGCTAGATAAATTAACTAAAAAAGGAGTCATTAACGCTCCTATTGTTTTACATATTGGATTGGGAACATTTAAGCCGATATTAGTTGAAGATCTAACGCGTCATAACATGGATTCTGAATATTATACTGTACCACCAGAAACAGCCACTACAATTAATAAAGCAAAAGAAAAGAGAAGAAAAATCACTGCTGTTGGAACATCTACCGTAAGAACATTAGAGACAGTTATAGTTTCTGGCTTTCAGATTACATCCAAAAAAGGGTGGACAGATAAATTTATTTACCCTCCCTATGATTTTAAAATGGTTGATCAATTAATCACCAATTTTCACCAGCCTCAGTCTACCTTAATGATGTTAGTAGCTGCTTTTGCTAATAAAGATTTTATACTTAGGGCATATAAAGAGGCAATTAAGAAAAAATATAATTTTTACTCATATGGTGATGCAATGCTGATAATATAAAATTATGGATATAAGAGTTGGAAACGGATATGATACACATCCTTTAATTAATGGAGAATCTTTAATTTTGGGAGGAGTGCTTGTGCCACACCATAAGGGAATCAAAGGGCATTCAGATGGCGATGTTTTGACTCATGCAATAATTGACTCAATATTAGGAGCAACAGCTTTAGGTGATATTGGTAAGTTTTTTCCTTCTAAAAACATGAATTTAAAAGGTATATCAAGCCTAACTCTGCTGTCTGAAATTATCAGTATAATTGGCAAAAAATCCTTCTACATTTTAAACATAGATTCAACTATTATTTTAGAAGCGCCCAAAATAGAAAAATATATTGATTCAATAAAATCATCATTAGCAAACATTTTATTGATACCAAAAGACAAAATATCCGTTAAGGCTACAACAAATGATAGGCTTGGATTTATTGGAGAAGAAAGAGGGGTATCTGTTATTTCAACGGTTTTGATTAAAAAGCTTAATGATTAACAAAGAAAATATTAGGCTTCGTTTTGCTCCAAGTCCAACGGGGTATTTACATGTTGGAGGGCTAAGAACAGCTCTATACAATTATTTGTTCGCTAAGAAAAATAATGGAAAATTAATATTAAGAATAGAAGACACAGATCAAAAGAGATTAGTAGATAATTCAATTGATAATATTATAAAAGTTCTTAATTGGTCTGGCATAGAATTTGATGAAGGCCCACACTTAAAAACCGGCACAAAAGGTCCATATATTCAGTCAGAGAGAATTAATATATATAAAAAATATATGTTAGAGTTAGTTCGCAAAGGAGATGCCTATATTTGTTTTTATTCAGATGAAAGAATGAAAAAAATAAACAGCTCTGATTCATTTAAAAAAACAGCAAGTGAATACGACAAAAGGTTTAAAGACCTTATTCCTGGAGAAGCTATAAATAGAATGACTAATGGTGAAAATTGTGTGGTACGTTTAGCAATGCCAATTAAAGGCAAAGTTATAATAGACGATTTGATAAAAGGTAAAACGAGCTTTGATTATAAATTAATTGATGATCCTATTATTATTAAATCTGATGGCTTTCCAACCTATCACTTTGCAAATGTTGTTGATGATTATAATATGCAAATTAGCCATGTTATAAGGGGAGAAGAGTGGCTGCCGAGCCTTCCTAAGCATATACATCTATATAATTGTTTTAATTGGAGGGTACCTAAGTTTGCTCATTTGCCACTTCTTTTAAATGAAAATAGGACTAAGCTTTCTAAGCGCCAAGGAGATGTTGCCGTAGAAGATTATATTGAAAAAGGATATATGAAAGATGCATTAATTAATTTTATTGCATTATTGGGATGGCACGAATCTAATAATCAGGAGTTTTATACAATTAGTGAATTAAAGAAAGTTTTTTCTTTGGACCGGGTTCAAAGTTCAGGTGCTGTTTTCAATCTTCAAAAATTAAATTGGCTAAATCAACATTATATTAAAAATCTCAGTTCTGCAGAAATTGTCAAGCTTTCTGAAAAATTTATTCCAAAAAAATGGAAAGTAAATCATGGTATGGTTGAATTAATTAAAGAAAAATTGTCTAAAATTTCCGATATTAAAGATCAATTAACCCCCTTTTTTATAGCTCCTGAGGTATCTAGAAAGTCTGTTTTAGAAAAGTATCCTAAAAGCAATATTTATGATATTGCTGTTTATATGATTAAGCACTTAGAAAAACATAATAACATGAATAAAGATTTATTAAGTAAAATAATGAATGACATTGCTGAGAAAACAGGGTCAAAAGGAAAAAATTTATGGCAGCCGGTTCGTTTTATTATAACAGGCCAAGAGCATGGTGCAGACCTTTCATCGTTTATCTCTCTTCTTGGAAATAATGAATGTATAAAGCGATTCAATAATGTCCTCTAATGAAATATTGTTAGAGAAAAATTTATCCTCTAATGCGAAAGTTAACATAGGTCTGAATATTTTTGACAAAAATTCTAATGGTTATCATATTTTAGAATCTTTGATGCAAGAGGTTTCGCTAAGCGATAACATTTGCATCAAAGTGTATAGCTGTGATGGCGGTGTAATATTTAAATCAAAAGGACAGCCTATAAATTGCAGCACAAAAGAAAATTCATGCTATAAAATTACTAGCATAGTGAAAAAGCAATACAATATTAAAAATAAAATATGTATTGAGTTGAACAAAAAAATTCCTTTAGGGTCCGGTTTAGGTGGGGGCTCAAGCAACGCTGCATGTATATTAAACTTCTTAGATACTTTTTTTAATATAAAAATTACAAAAAAAGAAAAAATTAATATATGTAGAATTATTGGCATGGATGTGCCCTTTTTCATTAATGGAGGACTGCAATATGCAGAGGGCATGGGAGACCAAACAAGTATTATGCCACCTATTTTTAAAGATAAATATTTTGTAATAGCCTGTCCGCAATTTAGTATATCAACCAAGTGGGCATATTCAAAAATAAATAAAAACTTGTTGAATAAAAAAAAGCTGTATAATTTACTTGCCCTTGAAGATTCCATAAAATGGGATTTTTTTAGGAATGATTTTGAAGAAGTAGTGATACCAAGGTATCCAGAAGTTAGAGAATTAAAAAAAGCAATGCTTAGTAGTGGAGCTGTATACTCTAGCTTGTCGGGAAGTGGCTCGACTGTTTTTGGTATTTATAATAATTTTAATCAAGCTAAATCTTTTTCAGATTTTATTGATTATAAAAAATATCACATCACAGTTACTTCCCCAATATATAGATGATAATTTTTGGGGGATCGTCTAATGGCAGGACACATGGTTTTGGTCCATGGAATCGGGGTTCGACTCCCTGTCCCCCAGCAAGAAATAAAATTAATTATGAAGGTATTTAGCGGAAGATCAAATATTAAATTAGCAAATGGAATTTGTGACTCATTGCAAATTTCTCTTGGAGATATTACTATTAAAGATTTTAGTGATGGAGAAATTTACATATCATTTAATGAAAACATAAGAAATGAAGATGTTTTTATTGTTCAGTCTACAAATCCTTCTTCTAATAATATATTAGAGCTCCTATTGATGCTTGATGCTGCAAAGAGAGCTTCGGCTAAAACAGTGGTAGCTGTCATTCCATATTTTGGCTATGCAAGGCAAGATAGAAAGGATAGACCAAGAGTACCAATATCCTCAAGATTGATTTTAGACTTAATATGTGCTGCAGGCGTTGATAGAATTATTACAATGGACTTACACTCGCCTCAAATTCAAGGATTTGTAAATGTACCATTTGACCACTTATATTCTAGAATAGTGCTCCTTGATCACATGAAGAGTATGAATTTAAATGAAAATAATGGAGTGGTTCTTTCTCCAGATATAGGAAGCGCCCCAATGAGTCAATCTTATGCAAAAAAATTAGGAGTAGGGTTTGCATTAGTTGATAAAAGAAGAACGGCTCATAATAAAGCTGTGGTGGCCAATTTAATTGGAGATTTAAAAGGTAGGCATGCTATTATAATTGATGATATGATAGATACTGCTGGAACTATTTGTAATGCAGCAAAAATAGCTCTTGAAAAAGGAGCAAAATCAGTGGTGGCTGTTGCCACTCATCCAGTATTGTCTGGACCTGCGGTTGACAGGCTATCAAATTCTGTTTTATCTAAGGTGATTGTTTGTGATACTATTGAATTACATGAAAATAAGTCTTTTGATAAACTTGAAATTGTTTCAGTGAAAGATGTGTTCGCTGAAGCTATTAAACACATAGTGGACGGCACTTCGCTTAGTTCAATGTTTAAATTATAATTTTTGGAGAACATAATGAATAAAGAATATAAACTAGAAGTAGAAAAAAGAGAAACGAACAATAGAAAAAATTTAAAGTCTTTGCGCAAAGAAGGAAAAATTCCTGGCATTTATTATTCTTATGATTCAGAAAAAAGTCTGTCTTTTTTTATAGAAAAAAGCATTATTAATCAGGCTATTAAATCAGAATCAAACTTATTTTCTATAAATGTTGGTGGAAAAGATAGAACTGTATTGTTTAAATCAGTTCAGTATCATCCTGTAACTGATGAGATGATACATATTGATTTATATGGTGTTAATATGAATAAAGAGGTTGTGGTTAAAGTGCCTATTAATCTTGTGGGCATATCATCAGGAGTAAAGGAAGAGGGTGGCGTTATCAATCAAGCCTCTCAAGAGATAGAGGTTAGGTGTTTGCCTGGAGATATTCCCAACATTATAGATATAAACGTTGAAAGTTTAGCAATAGGTGATACTATTTTGGCGGGATCAATAAATTTAGATGAAAATCTAGAATTGGTATCAAGTTCAGAAATGCTAATAGTATCAGTAACTTTACCAATGCAAGATGTTCAGCCGGCTGAAGAGGAATCAGAAGATGAAGAAGATCAAAAAACAGATTCATCATCCCAAGACTCTTCTGAGGATTCTGATAAAAATGAATCTGATGGTAATAGTAACGAATCATGAAATGTTTAATTGGTCTTGGCAATCCAGGAGATCATTATAAAAACACGAAGCATAATTTTGGTTACTGGGTTATAGATAGCTATTTGAAAAAACATCAGTTAAAGTTAAAACTTGGAAAGGGAGATTATGTTTTTGCAGATGACAATAACTGCATTGTTGCAAAAACTACAACCTTTATGAATAATAGTGGGCATGCAGTTAAAACTATTATAAAAGATTTTAATTGTAGTATTGAAGATGTAATTATTATATATGATGACATTGATTTAACATTAGGCGCCATTAAGTTTAAATCTACTGGAAGCAGTGGAGGCCATAGAGGTTTAGATTCTATAATTTACCATCTGCGCAGTGAAAACTTTTCTAGGCTTAGGTTAGGCATAGCAACAAAATCAGACATGCGTCCTTCTGAAAAATATGTTCTAAAGTCCTTTCCATCAAAATATAATGAAGCTATTGCATCAACTGTTGATAAGGCTTGTGAAGGATTAAGGTTTTTTTTAAACAATACAATTGATTGTACAATGAATCAATTTAATAGAAGGGTTAAAGGAGAAAGTTAAATATGGAAATACAGTATTATTTGCCTCTTTTTGGGGTGCTAGGCTTATTATTTGTTTTTTATAAAAATGCATGGGTTACAAAGCAAGATCCAGGTAATGAAAAAATGCAAACAATTGCATCAAATATATCTAAGGGTGCAATGGCTTTTTTAAAGGCAGAGTATAAAGTTCTTTCTGTTTTTGTGATAGGTGTTGCAATATTATTAGCATTTAAAGGAAACGCTGAAAGTAATAGTTCATGGCTAGTGGCTATTTCATTTCTTGTAGGTGCTATTTGTTCAGCTTTAGCTGGTTTTATTGGCATGATGGTTGCCACAAAAGCAAATGTAAGAACAACTAATGCTGCGCAGCATTCGCTGGGGAAAGGTTTAGAGGTGGCTTTCTCAGGTGGTTCTGTTATGGGCCTAGGTGTTGTAGGGCTTGGAGTTTTAGGCTTATCATCATTGTTTTTAGTTTATAATAGTTGTTTTGAAGGAGATATGGATAAAACTTTAACTGTACTTGCAGGATTTTCTTTAGGAGCATCCTCTATTGCGTTATTTGCAAGAGTTGGTGGAGGAATTTATACAAAAGCTGCTGATGTTGGTGCAGATTTGGTTGGTAAGGTTGAAGCGGGTATCCCTGAAGACCATCCTCTAAATCCTGCTACAATAGCAGATAATGTAGGTGATAATGTGGGCGATGTGGCTGGAATGGGTGCAGATTTATTTGAATCTTATGTTGGGTCAATTATTGCAACAATGGTGTTAGGAGCAGTTTTTATGTCTAGCGGCATGGGAACAGAAGCGGTATTGTTGCCATTATACTTGGCTGCTACTGGTATTGTTATGTCAATATTTGGAACTTTTTTTGTTAAAGTAAAAGAGGGAGGAAGCCCTCATAAAGCATTAAACCTTGGAGAATTTTTATCTGCAGGATTAATGATTTTGGCATCTTATTTTATTATAACATGTTTATTGCCTGAAACATGGGTTCATAAAGGGCAAGAATATTGTGCTACTGGTGTTTTTTGGGCTACTATCGCAGGCCTAGTTGCCGGCTTAGGTGTTGGTAAAATAACAGAGTATTATACTGGAACTGGAACAAAACCTGTTTCTGAAATTGTAAAGCAGTCTGAAACGGGCTCTGCAACCAATATTATTTCTGGTTTAGGTGTTGGAATGATGTCAACGGCAATACCTATTTTATTGATTACTGCAGCAATGATTGTTGCGCATAGTTTTGCAGGGTTGTATGGTATAGCAATTGCTGCTGTTGGAATGCTTGCTAATACAGGTATTCAGTTGGCAGTTGATGCATACGGCCCAATTTCAGATAATGCTGGAGGTATTGCTGAAATGGCTGAATTGCCATCTGAGGTTAGAGAAAGAACAGATAAGCTCGATGCAGTAGGCAATACAACCGCCGCTATTGGAAAAGGTTTTGCTATTGCATCTGCAGCACTTACAGCATTAGCGTTATTTGCAGCATTTATGGAAAAAGCTGGAATAGATGGAATTGATATATCCGAGCCCCTTGTCATGGGAGGACTATTAATAGGTGGTATGTTACCATTTGTTTTTTCTGCGTTGTCTATGAATGCAGTTGGCAGAGCAGCAATGGATATGATTAAAGAAGTCAGAAGACAATTTGCAGATATCCCAGAACTAAAAGCAGCATTAGAGGTTATGAAAAAAAATAATGCAGACATGAGCAATGCCTCTGATGAAGATAAAGCAATATTCAATAGCGCAGATGGAAAAGCAGAGTATGATAAATGTGTTGATATATCAACAAAAGCATCAATTAGAGAAATGGTTGTTCCTGGTTTGCTTGCAATTATTGTACCTGTTTTAGTTGGATTTGTAGCAGGCGCAGAAATGCTTGGAGGTTTGCTTGCAGGTGTTACTGTTACAGGAGTTTTAATGGCAATTTTTCAATCTAATTCAGGAGGTGCATGGGATAATGCTAAAAAAATGATTGAAGAACAGGGAGGAAAAGGTACAGAAGCTCATAAGGCTGCTGTAGTTGGAGATACAGTAGGAGATCCGTTTAAGGACACATCTGGTCCTTCACTCAATATTTTAATTAAATTGATTTCTGTTGTAGCTCTGGTAATTGCTACATCTATTGCATCTCCAGATACTGTAATGGACCAAACCTCTTTAGAATCAGAAAAAAATATTATCGAAGCAAAGGAGAGTAAATGAAGTATTACGAAATATTATATATAGTGCATCCAGCTCTAGAGGCAGGACATTTAAAAGATATTATTGACTCGATTGACACATTAATTGAAAAAAATAATGGCACTTTATTAAGGCAAGATAATTGGGGTAAAAAGAAGTTAGCGTATCCTATTGATAAGCAAAACTACGGTACATATGTTCTTACGCAGTTTTCATCAGAAAAAATCAACAGCGATCTCCTAACACAGCTTGAACAAAACTCAAGCATTTTAGCATATTTAAAATCTAGGATTGAAGAAAATGATTTATTGGAAAAAATAGATAATATTTCTAAATCAGAGTCTTCATCAGATGAGCCTGAAGCATCATCAACAAAGGATGTTAAATCAGATGAGCCTGAAGCATCATCAACAGAGGATGTTAAATC